>Ga0187856_1000027_pt1 | contig 136458 bp, 123 predicted proteins | sample June2016WEW_8_40_FD_132443 | JGI IMG/M metagenome (GOLD analysis project Ga0187856, IMG submission 132443) | Peatland microbial communities from SPRUCE experiment site at the Marcell Experimental Forest, Minnesota, USA - June2016WEW_8_40 | ecosystem: Environmental > Terrestrial > Soil >... | reverse complement strand
TGATAGTTTTTTCTCACAGCGGCTCTCCTCCTAAAAAGAGATCTCACCCCAGACTCTATCCGAGTCTGGGCCGAGAGCCGCTGCTTCTGTTTCAGGTTTCAACTAAAGGCGGGACAACTTCGGGCTTCGAGTCAAAAGCGTCAAAACCCGGTTATCGACTGAGAGCTATACGCAGGAGATGCTCGACAACACTCACATCGACTTCGAAGCGTATCGTGCCCTCTGGCCGCATCTCGGTCTAGGCAACTGGGGATGGGATCTTGCTGATGCGGCGCCCGGGGGCCGCGTCATCCATGCCTCCATAGACAAGGTGCACGCATTCCAGGGCGCGAGCCGCTACACAACGTGCGGCGAGTACATCAACGACAGCGTGGAAATGGACGTTATCACCTACAAGAAGGGACGCTGGGGCGTGGCTGGCTTATTCGGTTATATGACAACCCACGACCGCGCGAACGATATCCGCGACTGATTTGTTGCAGGCTGAATTTTCCCCGAGGTGAGATCTGTGTCGGTTGGCCCAAACGAGCGTACCAAAGATTTGCAGGCATAGATCCAGTCTGACATTGCGGGTTTTAGAGAACGATTCAAGAGCGGAGTGGTACGCGAAGAAGCGGCCATCGATCTGCCTCACGCGAAGACTGTGGTTCCCATCTATAGATTCGAGAGCACCAAAAAGCATAATAGCTTCGAGGAAGTAATCTGCATTCCTGAAAGTGGCCGCGTCCTACTCCTTGTACTAAGCGCCACAAACGACGGCGCATTTGCGAAATCCGTGCAGGATGTTCGGGCATTCGCAAAGTCCTACGGTAGAAGCACAATTATGACTGGGACCAAACAGCCGTAGATTAGCTCACGGCCCCGCATTTCGGCTCGCTTGTGCCTGGTTAGCCGGATAATCAGAAGCTGACCCGCCACCAGATATCCAAAATGAGCCACGGCGGCGAACCTAGAGCCCCGGAAAAGTTCCGGGCAATGGACTGCGTTTCAGGATGGGTAATAGCGATGCTATGATACGCGGCAAATCCGATCCTGGAGCGACACACGTGCCGGACGAAGGCAACAAATCAAGTTCGCAGATCCTTGTGCGCAAGTTATCGACAATTCTTTCGGCGGATGTCGCCGAATTCAGCCGTCTGATGGGCGAGGATGAAGAGCAGACGCTGAGGACTTTTCGAGGTCACAAGAAAGTATTCGAGTCGCTGGTAGCGATGCACCGCGGACGCATTTTCAATACGGCCGGGGATGCGATCCTGGCGGAGTTCGGCAGCGCGGTGGAAGCGGTGCGGTGCGCGACCGACATCCAGGCAGCGCTGCGCACCCGCAACGAACAGTTGGCGCCCTCCCGCCAGGTGAGATTCCGAATCGGGATCAACCTGGGTGACGTCATGGAGCAGGGCCAGGATCTTATGGGCGATGGCGTCAACGTCGCCGCGCGGTTACAGACGGCTGCGGAGCCCGGCGGAATCTGCATTTCCGGGAGCGTTCACGACCAGATACGTAACAAGTTGACGCTTTCGTTCCAGTGGCTCGGCGAAAAGAATTTCAAGAACATCCAGCAGCCGGTGCGAACGTTCTCCATCACGGAAGCCGAGGGCCACGGCACTCTTCCCAGTCCGAAGCCTGACGGAGTCGGGAGCAGCACTGCAAAATGGATCGCCGCTGTAGTGGCTGTTCTGCTGTTGCTGGCAGGCGGCGGCTATTGGGCTTATACCGTCAGTCAGCGGAGCAAAGCAGAACCTGGGCCGGCGGTCGGCCAGGTGACACCGCCAGCGCCCGAGGCCACGACACCGAGCGTCGAAAAACCTGGCGCTACACAGCCCGCGCAGGCGGCAAACGCAGCTCGGCCGGCCGCCGAGCCGAAGGCCGTGACAGCAGAGGCGCCGCGCCAAACTACACCACGCGCGTCGACACAACTGAGCGCTGAGGCTGCCGCGACGAAATCTGCCGTCAGCGCAGGCCCGTATGATGGGGTGTACTCCGGGCCAATTTGTTACGGCGAGACTCCGAAGTTGGCGAAGCGGTGCTTCGACAGGGAAGGGACCATCAGCGGCAAGAAAATCACCGGCCAGTGGGTGGAGGCCCCTGAGGCGGGCGTCACGATGTACCTGTCAGGGGATGTTGCTGCATCCGGGGACGTCACGATCGAGATGCACAGCAAAAAGTCCGACGGCACCCCGATGGCGACCATCAATCTCACCGGGACCCTTCACGACCAGACGATCGACGCGAGCGGCGCCTTCCTGAGGGGACGTCCAGCGACCCTCAAGTGGCACAAGAATTCACGCGCGTCGCACTGAACGCCGATTGCATTGATCATTCTTTGCGACAAACAGTTCAACAAAACCACGACTACAGATGAGGGCGCGCGGCTCTCATCTTAGGACAGCGCCCCAATCCAGAGCGAGTTGCTGCCACTTCGGCCAAAGCTGTGTGCGTCGCAGCCACCGGGCGTATACTCCCGGCGACTGGAGGCGAGGATGAGACGCTTCATCTTTTTTCTTGGACTGCTCTTTTTGCTGGCGGGAAGTACGTTCGCACAGGAGGCGCCTGCGCCCGCGCCGGAAATTCCTTATCGATCGGTTCCCGATTTTCTGAAGCTGCCGCCCGACCTCTATTTGGGAGAAGTGTCCGGCGTGGCGGTGAATTCGAAGGGGCACGTTTTCGTGTTTTCGCGCGGGAATACGACGGGACCAGCGTACGGAGCGAGCGCGGCGCAGCTTCTGGAGTTCGGCGCGGACGGCCGATTTTTGCGCGAGATCGGGCACAATCTCTACGCGTGGTCGTACGCGCACACGGTGAAGGTCGATGCCCAGGACAATATATGGGCCACCGACAAAGGCTCGGACATGGTCATCAAATTCGATCCCGCAGGGCGCGTGGTGATGGTCTTCGGGCGAAAGCAGGAAGCGTCGGATGAAGGAACCGGGCCGCTGAAGCACGTTCGCCCGCCGCTGCCGCCCGTGGACGGAATGTTTCGCCAGGTGACCGATGTGGCGTGGGATCCGGCGGGGAACACGTTCATCAGCGACGGCTACATCAATTCGCGAGTGGCGAAGGTCGATAAGGACGGAAACTGGCTGAAGTCGTGGGGCGAGCCGGGCGATCAGCCCGGACAATTCAACACGCCGCACAGCATCGCAGTCGATGCGCAAGGGAACGTCTACGTGGCAGATCGTGGCAACCGGCGGATACAGGTGTTCGATGGCGACGGCAAATTCCTGCGGCAGATCACCATCGACGTGCCGGTTCCGGCGAATGCGCGCCCCGCGATCGGCGCCAAGCCGACCGCGACGACGGGAACGATGGCGCCCGGCGCGCCATGGGCGATCTGCATCACGCCGGGGCCGAAGCAGGTGCTCTACAGCGCGGATGCGTACCCGGGACGAATCTACAAGCTCAGTCTCGACGGAAAAGTTTTAGGCGTGCTGGGTGAATCGGGAAAACAGCTCAAGCAGTTCGGCTGGATACACGAGATGGCGTGCCCGTCGGAAAATGAGCTCTACGTGGCGGAATTGTTGAATTGGCGTGTGCAGAAGTTAATTCTGGAGCCAAAACACTAAAAGTCGTCTCGGTCTGTGGACATCCTCGGAATAGGCGAAGTCGAAGAGAGATTCTTCGACTGCGCGTCCCGACCCGAAGATCGAGAAGCACGATCTTCGGGAAAGAAAAAAGCGTCGGGACGCTTCGCTCAGAATGACGGCGCCCTAGTTGGCATCCTGTGCGCCCACGGTCATGGCGCGCGGGCGCTTACGACTGGAACCATCCACACGGCGTAGCCGTGCGGGTCGCGGATGTTGGCGATCATCTGATCGAAGTACGCCACGGTGTACTCGCGCGTGATCGGCGTCAGTTCGCCGATCGGCTCGGCATACCCGTCGCGCCACGCTTCGAGGATGGCCGCAAATGTCTCACGCGGCACGCGCACCGTGTCGACGACGACGTAATCGACCTTGATCTCCTCGAGATTCATCGCGGCGAGAATCCCGAAAATATTGCGACCGATGAACAGGTCGGTCCCGGTGCCCGCTCCGAAACTCGGGGGCACCGTATGCCAAAAATCCCGCGGATCGAGTGCGCCGCGCTGGAAGTGCAACATGCCGTAGTCTTCGGGAATCAGGTGCAAATAACCGCCGCGGCGCGTGACTCGCGCAAGCTCGGCGAGCACGCGGTCTGGGTGCGGAATGGAATGCAGGACGTGGCGGCAGACGGTGAGATCGAAGGTACGGGCCGCGGCGTGGAGATCGAAGACGCTTTGATGCTCGAACGTCAGCCGGGGCGCGAGTCTGGCGTACCGCGCACGCGCGAGGTTCAGATGATGGTCGACGATATCGACTCCGAGCACGCTGGCTTTTGGAAAGAGTTCGGCGAGCCGCGAGGCGCCTTCGCCGGTGCCGCAGCCGGCGTCGAGTATGCGGGCTTCGGCCGGGAGCGCGTACCGGCGAATGAGCGGCATTTCCTGCGGCCAAATGGCGCGCGCCTGGGCATCCAGGTTTCGCACCATCGACTCGTCGGCCATCTGCTTGGCCTGCGGATTGAGATCGGTCAAGGCGTGCTCCTGCGCCTGCGAGAAGCGGCGACAGCTTTATGGTACGACAGGCTTCGCGAAGTTCAAAGGACCTGTGGTTTCACTACTGCACGGTAAAGCGCACCGGCTGGATGAGGATCGAATTGCCGGTTTGAACGGATACGTTGTAATCGCCGGGCTTCACCGCCGGCACTTTTAGCACGATCTTGTCCGCGGCTTGACTGACGACCGTGGCCTTGTGATCGTCCTTATCGTCCGATAGGAACACGGCGGAAACGTGTGCCTTATCGAGATTCTCTCCACTCGCTGTGATCTCATCACTGACTTTGCCGGTGGCGGGATCGACGGACGTGACGCGCGGCGAAGAATCCTGCGCGACGAGAAAGCCAGCGGGAATCGCCAGCAACACGGCTGCGGCAAGGAGCGCGAATCGCGCGCGCGTGAATTTGAAACGACCTGAAGAATGGCTTGGAGCTGGAATCTTCGCCATGGAGCACCTCCCCAAAAAGCGCCGGACTTTGCCTCGCCTTTGCGCGAAACATAGTCCCGGAAGTTGCTGTTGTCAAACGATATCGGAGTGGCACGGGCGGTCGCGATGTATACCGGATTGGGCACAGCGCGGGGAGGTGTGCGAATCGGTCGAGGCCGCTCCTGCTAGGCTTGTGACCAAGGCAGGAAATCTGCAACGAAACGGGGAGCAGGCATGAAAATCGGTGGGGCGCGGATGTGTCTGGTGATGTTGCTGGGAGCGGCGGTGTGCGCGCCGGTGGCCTCGGCTCAGGCGCAACGGCCCGCAACTGCGGGCGCTCAGACACAAGCTACGGCACCGGGACAAACGACTTCACCGAGTCCATCCGCGCAGCCGGGGAGCCAGTCGAGCCCACTTTACCGCGTGACAGTCGTCGAGCGTTCGACGAAGGCGATCAACTACAGCCATGCGAAAGGCTCGACGCCGGTCGATTTCAAGGGCACGGTGCTGATGCCGTTTGCCAAGGGCGAGGCGCGCGTGGAGGTAAAGAGGGGCGCGGTCAGCGTCTCCGCGAAATTCGAAAAGCTTTTGCCCGCGACGCAATACGGCCCTCAATTCCTGACGTACGTGCTATGGGCAGTGACGCCGGAAGGGCGCGCGTCGAATCTGGGCGAGCTTGAACTCGAAGGGCAGAAAGCCAAGGTGGACGGCGCCGCGGCGTTTCAGGCGTTTGCCTTGATCGTGACTGCCGAGCCGTATTTCGCGGTGGCGCAGCCGAGCGACGTGGTGGTGATGGAAAACGAGGTCCGGCCGGACACCGTAGGAAGCGTGGAAGCGGTTGATGCGAAATTCGATCTGCTGCAGCGCGGAGATTATTCGACAATCACCACGAGCTCGGACGCTCCGCGGCTCGACCCGCGCATTCCGCTGAGCCTCTATGAGGCGCGCAACGCGGTGAAGATCGCGCAAGTGGCGGGCGCCGAAAAATATGCGCTGGCGAGCTTTCAGAACGCGCAGCAACTTTTGCAGCAGGCCGAGGATTCGCAGAAACACGGCGCCGGGCGCAAGAGCGTCGATATGACGGCGCGCGAAGCCGTGCAAACGGCCGAAGACGCTCACGCGATTACCATGAAGCGGCTCGACGAAGAGCGCCAGGAAACCGAGCGCAAGGCCGCCGAGGCGCGCGAGGAACTCGCGAAGCAGCAAGCCGAGGAAGCGGAAAAAGCGAAACTCGAGGCGCAGCTTGCCGAAGAAAAGGCCGCGCGCGAAAAGGCGGAAGCCGAAGCGGCGAAAGCCGCGGCTCTCGCACAGCAGCAGGAAGCGGAAAAAGCGACGCAACTTGCGGCTCAGCAAAAGGCCGAGGCCGAGGCAGCCGCTGCGCAGGCGACGCAACTCGCCGCGCAGCAGAAGGCCGCTGCTGATGCGGAAGCCGAAAAAGCGAAGCAGGCCGCCGCGCAGGCGGAATCGGAGAAGGCCGAGCTACGCAAGCAGCTATTGGCGCAGTTGAGCAGCATCCTGCAGACGCACGACACCGTCCGCGGGCTGATCGTGAATATGTCGGACGTGCTTTTCGACACCGGAAGCTACACTCTGAAACCCGCGGCGCGCGAAAAGCTCGCCAAGATTTCGGGCATCCTGCTGGCGTATCCGGGCCTGAAAATTCAGATCGAAGGGCATACGGATAGCGTGGGCAGCGACGATTTCAATCAGCGCCTTTCCGAACAGCGCGCGGGCATGGTGCGCGATTACCTGATCGACCAACTCGTTCCCGCCAGCTCGGTGACGGCGCGCGGTTTTGGCAAGACGAAACCGGTCGCCTCGAACGACACGCCGGAGGGCCGCCAGCAGAATCGGCGCGTCGAGCTGGTGGTGAACGGCGACGCAATCGGCGAGAGCGTGGACGATCCGGCTTCACCCACGCAAGCACCCACGCAGTAGCAGCGCATACTTGCCTCTATCGGGAAAAACCAAGAAAAAAACGCCGGCAGGATGCCGGCGCTACACACATTCGTTGGAGCAATTCTCGAGCTGCTCGCTTTTAGTGGGTCATGCCGTAAACGATGTAGTTGACTCCAATGCGGTAGGCGACGGAAGCCTCGTGTTCGGGATACTCGGGGCTGTCGGCCCACTCCCAGGCGTCGCCGACATCCGAATTGTGGCAGATCGCAACCATGATGCGGCCCTTGTCGTCGCGAATGGCGCGCCATTTTGGAGTGGCGCTGTCCGGCGTGTAGGGCCAGCGGCGTCCCCAAATGTAACGCGTGCCGGGAATCTGGACGCGATCGTCCAGGTCGTACACGACGTGAAATATTTCGTCCGGGTTTGCGAGCTCTTCGATCTGGCGATCGGGGAAGATCATGTGCATGCCGTCCAATAGGACCTGCCACTCGTAATCGCCGTGGGAGTCATCGGCCATCAGAAAGCCGCCGCGCAGCAGGTACTCGCGCAGGCGCGCGGCCTGTTTTTCCGAGAGCCGCCAGCCGCCTGCGTCTTCAATGTAAATCCAGGGCCAGTTGTAGAGATCGTCGCTATTGGCATCGACGACCTGTTCGGTGGACCGGCTTTGCACGCGCGTGAGCCGGCGAACCCCCATGATGAACTGGCGGTCCGCCTTCGGGTAGTCCGCCGCCCATCGCAGGAAGCCAAAGCGCCCGTATTGGTAGCCGAGGTCGTAGCGGAAGCGCGCGAAGGTCCACTCGGCTTTTTCGCGAGGGTCGGCGGGAGCAAACCTTTGGCCGTCCATATCGATGATGCCTTGCTGCGGCACTTGGGCGGCCAAGAACAGGAACACCGCGAGCAGGATGAAAACACGAAGTTTCATCTTCCGCGCTCGTCACTCAGTAAAGGCATGCAAATAAGACCCGTCGTCCAGGGTAACGGTTGCACGAGCTTTCATCTACAGTCCTTATTCTTTTGCCGGGACGGAAATTCGACCGACGCGCTCATCTTCCGGTGGAAATATTTCCCAAGGCGATGTATAGAATAGGTGCTTTTGGAGCGCGTCCGCCAGAATCCCCGGGCCCGCCGCCAGCGTAGGGAAGAGAACCCGAAGGAGAAAGTGGTGATTGTAGGTGTACCGAAAGAGAGTTTTCCGGGAGAGCGCCGGGTTGCGCTGATTCCCGCCGTGATTCCCAACCTCGCGAAAGCGGGGATGGAAGTCGCGATCGAAAAAGGAGCCGGCGTCGAGGCCGGTTATCCGGACGCCGCGTACGCGGAAAAGGGCGGGAAGATTCTGCCGGATCGCGCGTCGGTGTTCGGCAAGGCCGACGTGATCACGCAGGTGCTTTGCTACGGCTCGAATGACAGAACCGGCAAAGCCGACCTGCCGCTGATGCGGCGCGATCAAGTCGTCATCGGATTTCTGCGGCCGTTTGGATCGCGCGAGATCGTACAGGAAATTGCCAGTGCGGGCGTGACCTCTTTTTCGGTCGAGCTGATGCCTCGGACGACGCGCGCGCAGAGCATGGACGCGCTTTCTTCGATGGCGACCGCATGCGGCTACAAGGCCGTGCTCATCGCGGCGGATACCTTGCCGCGATTCTTTCCGATGCTCACAACGGCAGCGGGCACGATTACGCCTTCGCGCGTGCTGATCGTCGGCGTGGGCGTGGCCGGCCTGCAGGCGATCGCGACCGCGCGGCGCCTGGGCGCCGTGGTCTCGGCGTACGATGTGAGGCCGGCGGTGAAGGAGCAGGTCCAAAGCCTCGGCGCGCGGTTCGTCGAGTTGCCGATCGAAGCCAAAGACGCGCAGGACGCGCGAGGCTATGCGACCGCGCAGGGCGAGGCGTTTTACGCGAAGCAACGCGAATTAATGAAGAAGGTTGTGGCGGAGAACGACGTGGTGATCACGACGGCCGTGGTGCCCGGAAAGAAAGCGCCGGTGCTGGTGACCGCGGAAATGGTGCGCGCCATGGCGCCCGGGTCGGTGATCGTGGACCTGGCGTCGGAGCGCGGCGGGAACTGCGAGCTGACGCGCTCGGGCGAGACGATCGTGGATAGCGGCGTCACGATCATCGGCCGGATCAACCTCGCGAGCACCGTGCCGTATCACGCGAGTTCGCTCTACGCCCGCAACGTCACGGCTTTCTTGCTGCACCTGGTGAAGGATGGCAAGCTCAATCTGAATCTCGAGGACGAAATCGTCCGCGAGACGCTGTTGACGCGGGGCGGGGAAGTGGTGAACGCGCGCGCGCGGGAAGTTTATGCAATGCCGGCCCTAACAGCGCAGGGCGGGGCGTAGGGGGAAGCGACATGTCAGGCGACGTTTTATTGAATAGCCTGTTCGTATTCATGCTGGCTGGATTCCTGGGATTCCAGGTTATCAAGCGTGTCTCGCCGCTGCTGCACACGCCGCTTATGTCGCTGACAAACGCCCTCGACGCAATTGCGGTGGTTGGCGCCATTGCGCTTGCGGGCGCTCACGAAACCAAGTTCGCAACGATTCTCGGCACTGTCGCGGTGGTGGCCGCTTTCAGCAACGTCGTCAGCGGATTCTTAATCACGGACCGCATGCTCAAGATGTTCAAATCCAGCCGCCCGCAGAAATAGCGACCCATGACACTGCCCACATTCCATTGGATCGAACTCGTATATCTGGCGGCGACGGCGCTGTTTATATTGTCGCTGATGTGGATGAGCGCGCCGACGACCGCGCGGCGCGGCGTGTGGGCCGGCGAACTCGGCATGGCGGCGGCCATCATCGGGACGCTGTTCGAGCACGGCATCGTCGATTACCGGTGGATCGCCATCGCGCTCGTGCTGGGCGCCATCATTGGTGTACCGCTCGGCATGGTCCAGATGACCGCCGTGCCCCAGCGGACCGCGCTCAGCCACGCATTCGGCGCCTGTTGCGTCACGCTCGTGGGGACGGCGGAATTTTATCTGCGCACACCGCACATTGCCAAATTCATGATGGCCGTTCTGTCCATGGAGGTGATCCTCGGCGGGCTGACTCTTACCGGCAGCCTGATGGCTGCGGGAAAGTTACAGGAAGTTAAGTTTATCCCCCAGCGCCCTGTCACGTACAAAGGACAGAACGTGGTCAACCTCGGGATGCTGGTGGTTGCGATCGCGATTGCGGTCGCGCTGGTTCTCAATCCAGGGCATACGCATCTATTTCCTGCGATGGTGGGGATCTCACTTTTGTTCGGCGTGATGTTGATTGTCCCCATCGGCGGCGCGGACATGCCCACGGTGATCTCGTTGCTGAACTCCTACGCGGGACTTTCGGCGGCGGCGATGGGATTCGTCCTCAATAGCAAGCTGCTGATCGTTGCCGGAGCGCTCGACGGATCATCCGGGTTCATTCTGTCGGTGATTATGTCGAAGGCGATGAATCGCTCGTTCACGAACGTCCTTTTTGGGGCGTTCGGGCAGGTGCAGGCGGCTGCGGCAGGCGCGGCGGAAGCCAAGAACGTGAGAAGCGCCTCAGCCGAGGAAGCTGCGGCAATTTTGGCGGCGGCCAGTAAAGTGGTGATCGTCCCCGGTTACGGCATGGCGGTGGCCCAGGCCCAGCACAAGGTTCGTGAGCTCTATGACGCACTCACCAAGAGGGGCGTGGACGTGAAGTTCGGCATCCATCCCGTGGCCGGGCGCATGCCGGGTCACATGAACGTGCTTTTGGCAGAGGCGGACATTCCATACGACCGGTTGCTCGAAATGGACGACATCAACTCCGATCTCCCACAGACCGACGTCGCTCTGGTGATCGGCGCCAACGACGTGACGAACCCGGCCGCCCGGTCGGACACCAGCAGCCCGATCTACGGCATGCCGATCTTGGATGTCGACAAGGCCCGGACGGTCATGGTGATCAAGCGCAGCATGAACCCCGGCTTCGCCGGCATCGACAATCCGCTCTACTACCTCGACCACACACTGATGCTCTTCGGGGACGCAAAGGGATTCGTCGGCGATATCGTCCGCGAACTCTCCGGCGGGTCATCGCACTAGCCGCTCGTCGAGAAGTCCTCTTTGCTCGAGATATGCAAATCCCCGCTCTTCTAACCGGTAGCAACGTGCCAAAAGTCGTTTATTAGACGGTTCTTAGGGTCATTTTGGGCAGCCGCGCTCGGTCCAACAAGCTTCTAATAGAGACGATCTGCTTCGCAGCGAAAGCATAGCCAAAAGTGCTTTAAATACAGTGTGTCGTTCTAGCACATAGGGAGTGACGTTTTTGGCACGTCTGCCCTACTTCTCCGCATTTCTCGCTAAAGTCCACGATAGCTTAGTTCAACGCGGTCTGCTTGTAATCCCGAGCAGAGGCAGACATCAGTAGTTTTCGCACGCTATTACGAGCAGGGAATAGAGCTTCACTCAAGGGGGCGTATGCCGGCATTGAACGAGATCGAACAGAAGACGATCCAGCGCAGCCCGAGCGTCGTTTCACGGATGGTGGCAGGGGAGGCGATCGTGGTGCCCATTCGCCGCGGGGCCGCGGACATGGATGCCATCTACACATTCAACGAAACCGGCTCGCTGCTCTGGGCGCAGATCGAAAACGGCCTGACGGCTGCCCAGCTCGCCGCGCACCTTGAGTCGGAGTACGAAATCTCCGCCGAAGACGCGATGGCGGACACGGAGAAGTTTCTCGCGGAACTCGCGGAAGCGGGTCTGATCGAGCTGAGGTAGTCCACACCAGGAAAGCGGATTCACGGTCGGGGGGCGGCCGGGGCTTGGGATGAACGACGGAACATACACGGCGTTTAGCCGCGCAATACACGAGCGTCATTTTGGCCGTCGCGCACCCGTGGAAGTGTCCATCGAGGTGACGCGGCGGTGCCCGCTCGAATGCCTCCACTGCTACAACAACCTGCCGATGAACGACGCTGGCGCCCGGGCACAGGAGCTGACGCTCGAGGAGCATTGCCGGCTGCTGGATGACCTGGTTGCCGCAGGCACGCTCTGGATTCTCTATACGGGCGGCGAAATCTTCGGCCGCAGGGATTTTCTGGACATCTACGCGGAAGCCAAGAAGCGCGGCTTCCTCATCACGCTGTTCACCAACGGCACGCTGATCACGCCGCGGATCGCCGACCATCTGGCCGAGTGGCGCCCATTCGCCATTGAGATCACGATGTACGGCGCGACGCGCAAGACCTACGAGGCGCTCACACAGATCCCCGGCTCCTACGACCGCTGCATGCGCGGAATTCGCCTGCTCGTCGAACGCGGCCTCCCCCTGAAACTCAAGACGGTGCCGACCAAGATCAATCAGCACGAAGTGTACGAAATGAAACGCATGGCCGAGGAAGAGTTCGGCGTTGAATTCAAATTCGACTCGCTCATCAATCCGCGCATCGACTGCTCGCAAAGCCCGGTCTCCGTGCGGATGTCGCCCGAGGAAGTCGTCGCGCTCGATTATTTCGACCCGCAGCGGGCGCAGGAGTACGGGCGGCTGATCGACCATGAAACGCGTGCGACCGTTGTGGCCACGCCGGACGACAATCACCGCTATTTTTGCGGCGGAGGAATGAGCGGGTGCGCCATCGATCCCAACGGGCAGATGAGCATCTGCGTGATCTCGCATCAGCAGAACTACAACATCCGCACCAAGGGATTTCAGGAGGGCTGGGACGGCCGGCTCCAGGAAATCCGCAACCAGCCGCGCACGCGCCGCACGATCTGCGATCGCTGCCAGATTCGCTCCGTTTGCGGGATGTGCCCGGCGAACGGTGAACTCGAAAACGGCGATCCCGAGTCGCCGGTGGATTTTCTCTGCCAAGTGGCGCACCTACGGGCCTACGCGCTGGGTTACAGCGTGCCGGAGCACGGCGATTGCCGGTGCTGCCACGGCGGTGACCTAGAGCAGGAGCTTCTCGCGTCCGGGAAGCGCATCCAGAACCAGAAATCGGACCCAAGCCTCTGGACGGGCGGCAAAACTCCGCCTACCGCGTTGAACATTTTGCAACCATCCGGTGGCTGCCGGAGCGGAGGCTGCGGCTCGTGCGCTTCGGCGCAGGGATAACAAAGAATTAATCTGCGATGAGCGACGAGAAGCAATCCGAGAGCAAGGGACGGAAGTCTTACGAGACTCCCAAGATCGTCCGGGTAAGTCTGCGGCCCGACGAAGCCGTGCTCGGCCACTGCAAAATTCCCGGCGCGGCCGGGCCGGCCAGCAGCTCGTGCGGGTCGCTCTTTTGCAGAACGCTCGGCTCCTGAACAAGGCGGAACAACTGAATGCAGCGTCTTCAAACAAACGTCACGCAAACAGCGGCGGTCGTTCCATGCAAGACCAACGGGCGCCGGCAAATTGCATTTTGCATCGGCGGGACGAACTTCGATCTATTCAGTGACGGAGACGTTGAGATGGCGCTCGACCCGGGCTTGTTGGATTTCGCCGTCAAGCCAAGCTCGACCGGCGTCAAGATTCAAGTCGATTGGACGGAAGACCTCGAAATGCCAAAGCGCGTCCCGGTGTTTCATTCCGGCGGATTGTGGTCGATCTTCGAGGAATCTCTCGGCTACCGCTTTTATTTCTTGGCACCTCATCTCGGCTCAGCCCCGTACAAGGCTGCGTGGTTCAATCCGGAATTCAGTTGCGGGCACCTGGTTCTCTTCCGTCCATATTTCGACGCGAGCCGCCCGATCTATCCGCTGGAATATCCGCTCGACGAACTTCTCATGATTCATCGCCTCGCGTGCGGCGAAGGCGTGGAAGTGCACGCGGTCGGAATCGTCGACGAAGCGCGGCGGGGACATCTTTTTCTCGGCCATTCCGGCGCGGGGAAGAGCACGACCGCGCGGCTCTGGCAGTCGCGGGCAAACGCACAGATATTGAGCGACGACCGCATCATCCTTCGTATCCACGACGGCCAAATCTGGATGCATGGCACGCCATGGCACGGCGACGCCGGAATCGCGTCTCCGGAATCAGCGCCGCTTGCACGTGTCTATTTGCTCGAGCACGGCAGCAAATCGGAGCTCTTTCCACTCTCGCGCGGGCGAGCGGCGGCCGAACTCTTTGCGCGCAGCTTCGTGCCCCATCACTCTCAAAAAGGCGTGCAATTCACGCTGCGATTTCTCGACCGCATCGCGCAAGAGATTCCGTGTTTTGTCTTCCGGTTCGTCCCGGACCAAACCGCCGTGGAGGCGATCTGCCGTGCGGAAATTTAAGATGCACGACAGCCGGCATGTGCGGCGTTTCGCCATCGTTTGCGAAGCGGCTCTGGAGCGCGGCCTCCGCGTGCGTTTCCGCGCGCATGGCCGGAGCATGCAGCCGAACCTGCTCGATGGTGATACCGTGATCGTTGCGCCGGTGTCGGACGGCAAGCTGCGGCGCGGCGACATTGCGCTGACGCGCGATTTCGAGGGCCTTCTACTCCATCGAGTCGTGGGCTGGGACCCGGTGACCAAGTCCGTCGTGACGCGCGGCGATTCGGGCCAGCAGAACGACCCGCCGGCCAAGACTGTGCTCGGGAAGGTCGTCGCGATCGAGCGCAACGGAACGCAGATCTCGCTCGAGACGCCGGGGACGAGGCTCATCCATTCCCTGCGCCGGAATGCGCATCGCGTGCTTCGCGCCGGAGCGTGCCGCGTGCGGCGTTTTCACTCCGCGCTCGTGCCGGCCGCGTTCGTTCTTTTCGCGCTGCTCGTGCATGCGGCCCCTGCAGCGGCGCAAGCTCTTACCATTACGGATACTGCTGCGCCCACCATACTGGCGGCGGGTGGAACGATCACCTATACGCAGGTCCTGTCGAATGCGAGCGGCACCGCGGTCACACACCCGCTTACGGTCACTCAGAACCTTCCGGCTAATACGACTTTCGTTTCTGCGGCGAAGACCGCCGGCAACAACAACTGGACCTGCACCAATACTGCCGGCGTGATCACCTGCACCGATACGAGCGGAGGTACGTACGCCAGCGGCGACACAACTACGTTCACGATTGTCGTCACGATAAATGCGGGAACGGCGGCCGGCACCATAATCACGGACACGGTCAACGCCAAGGGAAACAACACGGCTACTGCCACTGCGACCGCGAACGTGACCGTAGGGGCGACGCCTGATCTTTCCGTCACGGAGACGGCGTTGCCCAATCCCGTCGCGACCGGCGCAAACATCACGTACACGGAAACGGTTGCGAACAATAGCGCAACGGTTGCTGCCGCGGGCGCGACGCTGACTCAAAGCACGCCGCCCAATACTCTCTTTGAATCGGTCACCCCTCCGGCGGGCTGGACGTGCGGCACGGTGCCCGCAGTCGGCGGAACCGGCACCATCACGTGCACGGCGAACGGCAATTTCGCTGCAGCCACAAACGTCAACTTCACCGTCGTTGTAGAGGTGCGGCCCGAAGCGACGGGCGGTTCGACGATAACGAATTCTGTGACGGTCAGCGAGACGGGCACCGACCCGAATCCCGCAAACAACACGGCCACAATCTCCGAGCAGGTCAGCGGCGCTGATTTGTCGATGACGCAGGTTGCGTCCGTCTCGGCCGTGGCGCCGGGCGCAACGATCACGTACACGGAGACAATGACGAACAACGGGCCAAACGCGGCTGTGGGGGCCGTGCTGTATCAGCAGACGCCGCCGAACACGACCTTCTCCTCGGTGACTCCTCCCGCAGGGTGGACTTGCGGGACCGCGCCGGCCGTTGGCGGGACGGGTCAAGTGATCTGCACGGATGGCGCCAACCTAAATAGCGGCACAACAACGCCGAATTTCACATTCGTGGTGACGGTGAACGGAGCCACGGCGGCAGGCACCACAATTGTTAACTCGGCTGATGTGACTTCGCAAACGACCGATCCTGTTCCTTCGAACAATGCGACGACCACTTCGGTGCTCGTGGAAATTACGGGCGATTCCGATCTCGCCGTCTCCATAACTGCGTCGCCCACGCCAGTTTTTGTCTCCTCGCCGATTACCTACACGATTCAGGTCACAAATCTAGGATTGGCGGCGGGTACGGCGGTGACGTTGACGGATACGCTCCCGACTACGCTCGCGGGCGCATCCGCGTCCACGACGCAAGGGAGCTGCGGCGCGCCGTCGGGCGGAGTCATTACGTGCAACCTCGGCACAGTCGCGTATCCACTCGCTACTCCGATCACGATTACGGTTACGGGGACTACGTCCGGCACAGCTAACACGATGACGAACGTGGCGAAGGTATCGACCACCGGGACCGATCCCGTCGCGGGAAATAACTCGGTGACTGTTTTGACCGTGGTACAGCCGCTGGTTTGTGCGACTCCGGGCAAGGATGGTGCGGGCGGAACGATCACGGGAATAGTCAATGCCTACTATCCGCCAGCAAATACTGGTACTGTCCCGGCAGGCTCGACGTCAATCGTGCTCAGTGCTGCTGCAGCCGGCGGGGCGCAGATAGCCATCGCTGCCGGTGATCTCCTGCTGGTCATTCAGACGCAGGGTGCCCAGATCAATTCGACGAACACGAGTTCTTATGGAAGTGGCGTTCCCGGTGATCCGGCAGGTTCGACCAATCTGGGCAGCTCTGGCGAATTCGAATTCGTCACGGCAACCAGCGCCGTTCCAGCAACCGGCGGGACGCTGAACTTCACGGGCACAGGCGCGGGCGGGGGACTGCTGAATGCGTATACGAGCGCCGTTGCAACCGCGACTCAGGGCATTCAGACTTTTCAAGTTATCCGCGTTCCACAGTACACGTCTGCAACTCTGAGCTCCGGACTTACTGCACTGGCATGGAACGGAGCGACCGGAGGCGTCCTGGCGTTGGACATCGCTTCCCAGCTCACTCTGGGCGGCACTGTGGCAACGGACGGGCTCGGGTTCCGCGGCGGCGGAGGCATCGACCTAAGGGGGGCAACCACTGGCGCCAACACCGATACTGTAACGGATTCACCCGCAGCCTTGCCCGCACTGCCCCCGCCTGCCAACAGTGGCGCGAATGGTTCGAAGGGTGAGGGCATCGCGGGGACACCGCACTGGATTGCACCGCCGCTTAGCACGATCACGCACGCTACAACCGCGACAAGCACAAACCAAACGTATCTCGAGGGGTTTCCAAACGGGAGCTTCGCTCGAGGCGCGCCAGGCAACGCCGGCGGGGGCGCTACCGATGCGGATCCGCCTGCGAACGACCAGAACGACGGCGGCGGGGGTGGTGCCAACGGCGGCACGGGCGGCACCGGCGGGTTCGCTTGGAGTAGCGCGGGTATCTCCGGAGGTTTTGGCGGCGCGCCATTTCCTGCATCGACGAGTGCGATGGTCATGGGCGGCGGAGGAGGGGCGGGTACCAGCAACGACGGCGCGTACTGGGATCCCAGCACGGATACTGGTAACGCCGATTGCGGCGCGAACTGTACTGGCATCTATAGCAGCGGAGCCGCCGGCGGCGGCATTGTGATCGTTCATACTGGCTCGGTCGTTGGCTCGGGCACGATTACTGCAAATGGCCTGACTGCTCTCGATCAGGAGAACGATGGCACTGGTGGTGGCGGAGCGGGCGGCACGATCCTCGTGTTTGCAAACAGCGGAGGGCTCGGAGGTCTCACGGCCAATGCCGTCGGGGGAAACGGCGGGAACACCTGGCCGGAGCAGACGCCCGGCACGACGTTTCCCGGCAATCGCCACGGTCCGGGCGGTGGAGGCGGCGGAGGCGTGATTTTTACGTCAGCGGCTCCGACAGGCGCGAACGTCAGTGGCGGGAATCCAGGCTGGTCGACGCTTGCAGATGACGCCTATGGAGCCACGGCCGGACAGCCAGGCTTGTTTTCGTCCGGGCTGACCATCACGCAGACACCGGGAACCCAATCGGGCGCTTACTGCGCCGGAGCGGACCTGGCGGTCACGAATGCCGGCACTCCCAACCCCGTCGTTCCGGGCGGCACGATTACGTACACGCAGACCGTCACGGACAATGGTCCCTTCGACGCCCAAAACGCTGTTTTCACGGAAGCTGTCCCTGCAAACACGACCTTCCAAGGATTGGCCGTCTCGGGATCGGGCGCGGCCGGTTGGAATTGCACGACGCCTGCCTTCAACGGCGCCGGCAACATTACCTGCACGGACGCGGACGTTGCGGTCGGCGCGCCGGGAATCACGACGTTCACGGTCAGCGTGAAAGTGAACGCCGCAACCGCGAGCGGCACGCAGATTACCGATACCGACTCGGTCACTTCAGGCACGAACGATCCGAATCTTGCGAATAACCAAGCCACCGTGGTGACCGTCGTCGGCGCCGCGAACACCGCCAACCTTGTCATCACGAATGTGGGCGCGCCAAACCCGGTGATTGCGGGCAAGAACATCACCTACACCGTTGTAGTCACGAACAACGGCCCGAGCGCGGCCAGCACCGTGGCGTTTACCGAATCGGTTCCAACCAACACGTCCTTCGTCTCGGTGGCGGTAACTTCCGGTACAGGCGGCTGGGCATGCTCCGGCACGTCGATCTCGTGCACGATTCCCACGTTTGGCGTCGGGGCGTCCACGACCTTCACCGTGGTGGTCAAGGTCGCGGCAGGCACCGCGTCCGGCACGGTGATCACGGACACCGCGAATGTTTCCTCGACGACGACTAATCCGAATCCTTCGAACACGGTGGCGATTGCGACCGTTATCGTGGCGACCGCCGGTCAAGCCGATCTCGCCGTCACAAAGGTGGGCACTCCGAATCCGGTGCTCGCCGGCAACAAGATGACGTACACGGTGACCGTGACGAACAACGGACCCGCCGCTGCTTCCACCGTCACGCTGACGGACACACTTCCTGTCGACACCACCCTGACATCCACAACGCCGGCTTCTGGCTGGACATGCAATCCGCCATCCGGAGGGACGTTCACCTGCACGGATCCGTCAGTGGCCGCGAACACTACGGGGACGTTCACATTTGTGATGACCGTAACGGCCGGTACTGCGCCGGGCACCGTGATCACAAATTCTGTGACAGTGTCGTCATCGGTCACAAGCGACCCAAATCTCGCGAACAACACGGCATCAACCAGCTCGACCGTCGCTTCGCCCACGCAGGCCGATGTCGCGATCGTCAAGACCGCATCGCCCGAGCCGGTGGATCAGGGCACGAACCTGACCTACACACTCCAGGTGACGAACAACGGCCCGGCCGTCGCGCAGAATGTCGTCGTCACCGACCCGCTGCCGAGCCAGGTCATTTATTCGTCGGCTTCCACGACGCAGGGAATCTGCTCGCAGGCGTCGGGTACCGTGACGTGCAACCTGGGTTCGGTGAGCGTCGGCGGTCTGGTCCTGATCACAATCAACGTGACGGCCTCTACGTTCAGTTCGGCCACGCTCGCTTCGAATACGGCAACCGTGACCGCCAGCACGAGCGATCCGAACCTCACGAACAACACCTCGACCGTCATCTCGACGATTCAATCGCCGACCGCTGTGCAGATCGCATCACTCCAGGCGCTGGCGCAGCCGGGCGGCGGAGTGCTCATCGAGTGGCAGACTCGCGAGGAGACGCGCAATCTCGGCTTCCACGTCTATCGAGAAGACGCGCAGGGCCGGCACCGGCTCGACGCGTCGCTGATCGCGGGCTCGGCGCTGTTCTTGCGAGGCGGACAGCCGCAGCATCGCGCGAAGAGTTATCAGTGGGTGGATCCCGATGGCACGCCGCAAGGGTCGTACTTTCTTGAGGACGTGGATCTCAACGGCACGCGAACGCTGCACGGCCCGATCTACGTGGTTTCCAATGCGGATTCCGTCGCGGCCAGCGCAGCTCCGGTTTCGCAGGCGCGGTTGCTGACGGATTTGAATCAGGCCATCGCGCTCGCGCCTGCGCAGGTCAGTCACCCCCTCGCGACGCCCGCGCCGTTGATTCCGGAAGTCGCGCCCGGTGTGACGCCGGTTTCGCTGAACGAAGTTCCGGCCGTCAAAATCTCGGTGACGACGGAAGGGTGGTATCAGGTCCCTCGCGCACAGCTCGTCGCCGCGGGGCTAGAGCCCGGCGCGGATGCGCGCACCTTGCAGCTCTACGCCGAGGGCGTCGAGCAACCGCTTCTGATTCTCGGGCGTCAATCCGGCCCGCTCGGTCCCAATGACAGCATCGAATTCTACGGTACCGGCATCGACACGCCTTTCTCCGGCACGCGTGTCTACTGGCTTGTGCGCGGCTCGCGCCCCGGCAAACGGATTTCGGTCACGTTTTCGAGCGCCAGCGGATCACCCAGCGCTTCGAGTTTCCCATTCACGGTGCTGTTCGAGCAGCGAACCACGTATTTTGCGGCGCTGCTTAATGGCGAAAACAACGACAACTTCTTTGGAGCGATCGTCACCTCCGATCCGGTCGATCAGGACTTCACCGTCGCGAACATCGACGCGAACTCCAGCCTGCCCGTCACGCTGGACGTGACGCTGCAGGGCGTGACCGACCAGCAGGCGCACAGCGTCTCGGTGCTCTTCAACGGCGCGCCGGTCGGCGAGATCGACTTCTCGAATCAGGCGAACGTGACCAACACATTCGCCGTCAACAGCAGCCTCCTGCAGAGTGGCACGAACACCGTCACGCTGGCTGCGCTCGACGGCGACAACGACGTCAGCCTCGTTCAGTCCATCGAGCTTCACTACGCGCACACCTACACTGCCGATTCGAACTGGCTGCGCGCCACGGCTTCGACAGGCGACATCGTCCACATCAGCGGGTTCACGAATTCGCAGATTCACGTGGCGGACATCACGGATCCGCTTGCGGTCACGCAGCTTGCCGGGACGGTAGCGTCTGATGGATCGAGCTTCGGCGTCACAGTCGCGATCCGCGGCGGCGGAAGTGGCGCTCTGCACATGCTACTCGCGTTTTCAGGCGACCAGATTTCCGCGCCCGCGGGCCTTGCATTCCACCAGCCGAATTCCATCGACCGGTCGCAGTCTGGCGCCGACATTATCGTCATCACGCACCCGGATTTCGAATCGAGCGTCGCTCCGCTGGTGAAGCTCCACGAATCGCAGGGAAGTTCCGTAGCCGTCGTGACCACGGACCAGATCTTTGACGCATTCAATTTCGGCGAGCGCAGCCCGTTTGCGATCCGCGATTATCTCCAATTTGCATCGACGAAATGGCGCGTGCAGCCGCAAGCGGTTCTGCTGGTGGGCGGCGCGTCGTTTGATCCGCGCAACTATCTTGGTTTCGGTTATTTCGACTTCGTTCCGTCGCGCATGATCGAAACCGCTGCGTTCAAGACCGCCTCCGACGATTGGCTCACGGACTTCACGGAATCAGGCTTCGCCACGATTCCCACGGGACGTCTGCCCGTTCGCACGGCGTCGGACGCGGAGCTGGTCGTCTCGAAGATCGTGGATTACGAGCGAGGGGCTTCAGCAGGAAGCTGGCAGCAGCAGGCGCTGGTCATCGCGGATCAAGACATCGGCGCGAACTTCACAGCGGCTGCGAATGCCGCGAGCGCGGATTTGCCCGCGTCTCTCTCGGTCACCAAGATTCTGGCGGACGGCCAGGATCCGGCCACGGTCGAGCAGCAAATTCTCGCGGCGCTCAACAGCGGCTCGTTGCTCGTCAACTACACGGGGCACGGATCGGAAGAGCAGTGGTCCTTCTCCAATTTCCTGGACGATATGTCGGCCTCCGGCCTCTCGAATGGCGATCGCTTGCCCGTGTATTTGCTGATGGACTGCCTCAACGGATTCTTCCATGACGTGTACGCGACGAGCCTCTCCACATCGCTGCTGCTCGCGCCGAACGGCGGCGCCGTCGCGGTCTGGGCGTCGTCCGGTTTCACGGACGCCGACCCGCAGGCCACGATGGATCAGGCGCTGCTGAGCACGCTCGCGGCAAACCCCTCCATGCCGATTGGAAAGGCGATTCTTGGCGCCAAGGCAGGAATCATCGATCCGGACGTGCGCCGCACATGGATCCTCTTCGGCGATCCCGCGATGCGCTTGCCGTTTCCCACTGTTTCGACGCGGCCCGCGAAGGGCTCGCGCTAATCCGCCACATTCTGCCGGTTGATCTTCGCTGGGAGGAATGGCATCGTTTGATTCTATGGCTTCCCGCGCGAACCGATCGAGCAGTTCCTTCACGCGAACGTTAAACATCAAGACCTCGCGGCGCACGGAGCTGAAGGACGTCACCGCCGAGATCGAAGCTGCGGTGCGCGAGTCCGGCTGCACCGACGGCGTGTGCCATCTCTACGTGCCGCATACGACCGCGGGAGTTCTCGTGAATGAAGGCGACGATCCCGCCGTTGCCCGCGACATCGAAGCCACGCTCGATCGCCTCATCCCGCACAGCGCCGGATACAAACACGCCGAAGGCAATTCCGATTCGCACATCAAGACCGCGCTGATCGGATCGTCCGAAACCGTCTGGATCGAGAACGGCAGGCTCTCGCTCGGCCGCTGGCAGGCAGTATTCTTCGCCGAATTCGACGGCCCTCGCGTGCGCGAGCTCCGCATCAAAATCGTGCCCGACCCGCTTCCGTCTACCGTCTAAATCTGCACGCTGGCAAGACCGCTGACTGTTTGCAGGCTTTAGCGCCCCGGCCGCGAATCGGATGGCCACTTCGATTGTGAGAGCGGTTCTAGCGTACAATTAAACTAGACATGCCTTTCAAATCTGGCTTCGTTGCGATCGTGGGCCGTCCCAACGCGGGCAAATCCACGCTCGTGAACACGCTCGTCGGCCGCAAGGTGGCGATCGTTTCGCCCAAGCCGCAAACCACGCGCAATCGCATTCAGGGCATCCTGAATCGCGACGACGCGCAGATCGTGCTTGTCGATACGCCCGGCATTCACAAGGCGGCGAACGTCCTGAGCCGCCAGATGATGGACGAGCTTCAGCACGCGCTCGAGGGAATCGACGTGCTCTCGCTGATCGTCGATGCGTCCGCGCATTTCGGCCGGGGCGACGAGTTCTCCCTTGAATGGGTGAAGCGTTTTCATGGGCCGGTTTTTCTGCTGCTCAACAAGGTCGACCGCGTCAACAAGCCGCACCTGCTCCCGTTGATCGACCGCTATCGGAAGCTCTACGATTTCGCTGAGATTTTCCCGATCTCCGCGCTCACCGGCGAGGGCTGCTTCGACCTCGTGAACGCCTGGCTCGCGCGTTTGCCGGAAGCGCCGCCCTATTTCCCCGAAGACCAGTTCACCGATCAGCCCGAGCGATTCCTGGCGGCGGAGCTGATCCGCGAGAAAGCGATTCTTGTGACGCGCGAGGAAGTGCCGCACGCCATCGCCGTGCTGGTCGATAATTTCGAGGAAAAAAAAGATCTCATCAAGATTCGCGCCACACTGTACGTCGAGCGCGAAGGCCAGAAGGGAATTCTGATCGGCAAGGGCGGCGAAACGATCAAGAAAATCGGCACGAATGCGCGCAAGGAGATCGAAGCCATTCTTGGCGCGCACGTTTTCCTGGAACTCTCCGTCCACGTACAGCCTAACTGGCGCCAGAATTCCGCGCTCGTCCGCCAGCTCGATTGGCACCGCCAGCTCGAGCAACTCGCCAGCGAGTAGCTGCGGCCCCCCATTGTGTCGAGGACTCGAGAGGCGTATGCTCCGCCCATCGGAAATCCTAACCGGGTATCCCTGTCGGTCATTTCAGATTGATGGGCTCAATGAAAAGCGCGAAATTTGCCACGCTCGCGGCAATGGCTGCTTGGCTCATGGCTGCGGCGCCTCTTCCCGCTCATCATTCCTTCGGCGCGGAATTTGACCTCGACAAGCCGATTACGTTGCACGGCACTCCCGTGAAATGGGAAATGATCAATCCTCACTGCTACATCACACTCGACGTGAAAAACGATGATGGAAGTGTGACGCGCTGGAGCATCGAAATGGGAGCTCCCAGCTCTCTCTACCGGAATGGCTGGCGGAAGGACTCCGTCAAACCGGGCGATGATCTTACGATTAGCGGTTACAGGGCTCGCGACGGCTCCAACACGATATTCGGATCTCAGGCCAGGCTGGATACGGCAGGAAATTATCATAGCGATCAGTTGCACGTCGTCGAGCGGTACACGCTGCGCGGTCCCGACACCATGGAGTACCAGGCGACGATCGAAGACCCGACGATCTACTCGAGACCGTGGACCCTGCGCTTGCTTCTGCATCGCGACACAAAGCCGGGCGCCAGAATCATCGAGGATGAGTGCCTGGAAGGCGCCGACGGATTATGGCACCACGTCTCGCCTTTCGACGCCAAAGCAGTTCTCCATCATGACTTCAAAGCGGAGCTTGAGGCGGCGACAAAGAGCCAGTAACCGTTCTAGCTGCAGCAGCGCGCCGCCAAAGCCCCTTTTTCTCGTGAGGCTGGCGCAGCTTTCGCGGGTAGTTCACGGACGCGACACTAGGAGGCCTTGGACGGCGCGATCCCCAGCGTGCGCATTTTGCGGTAGAGATGGCTGCGCTCGAGGCCGAGCGCGGCTGCGGCCTTGGTCATGTTCCAGCGGTTCTCTTCGAGCTTGCGCAGCACAAATTCGCGCTCGTATGCCGACCGCGCCTCCTGCAAGCTCTCGTATGGCTTCTGCGGGCTTTTCGACGCGCCCCGGAAAAGTTCCGGCGGCAGATGGTGCGGCTCAATTCGCGGCGACGGGCACATGATCACCAGCCGCTCGACAAGGTTTCGCAGCTCGCGCACGTTCCCCGGCCACGGATAGGCGAGCAGCACCTCCATCGCCGGCGGCGTAAACTCCTTCGGTTTTTTCCCGTATGCGTCGCAGAACTCCTTCAGGAAATGCGCCGCGAGGATTGGAATGTCCTCGGTGCGTTCGCGCAGGGCAGGCACGTAGAAGGGAATCACGTTGAGCCGGTAGAAGAGGTCTTCGCGGAATGCGTTGCGGCCGATCTCCTCTTCGAGCTTCTTGTTGGTCGCCGCGATCACGCGCACGTCCACCGTGACCGGCTGGTTCGATCCCAGCGGCTCGACTCGCTGCTCCTCCAGCACGCGCAGCACCTTCGACTGCGTTTTCAGGCTCATGTCGCCGACTTCATCGAGGAAGAGCGTCCCGCCATCGGCCTTCTGGAATTTGCCAACCTTGTCCTCGCTCGCGCCCGTGAAGCTGCCCTTGCGATGCCCGAACATCTCCGACTCGATCAACTCCTCGGGAATCGCCGCGCAGTTCACTTCGACGAAGGGCTGGCTGCTGCGCGTGCTGTTCGCATGGAGCGCCCGTGCGACGAGTTCCTTGCCCGTCCCGCTTTCGCCGTAGATCAGCACGCGCCCGGTGGTCGGCGCGGTGAGCGCAATCTGTTGGCGGAGCGCCTTCATCGGCACGCTCGCGCCGAGAATCTGGTGCCGCTCTTCGAGTTCGGCGCGCAGGCGGCGATTTTCATTCTCGAGCCGGACGTATTCGAGGGCGTTGCGCACCACCAGCACGATCTTTTCGAGCGACAGCGGTTTCTCGATGAAATCGAACGCGCCGAGCTTCGTCGCCCGCACCGCGGCCTCGATATTCCCGTGTCCGGAGATCATGACGGCAAGCGGGGCGCCGTCCGTCGCTTGGATCCGCTCCAGCGTTTCGAGGCCGTCCATTTTGGCGAGCCACACGTCGAGCAGGATCAGGTCGAATCTGCGCTTCTCGAGCCGCTCCAGGCACTCTTCGCCCGACGCGACCGTTTCGACATCGTAACCCTCGTCGCGCAGCAGCGCGCCAAGCGATTCGCGGATGCCGCTTTCATCGTCGACGATCAGTATGCTTGCGGACATTTTCTTGAAATCCTCACCCGGCCTGCGTGGACACGGCCACTTCGGCTGCGGGGAAGCGGATCACGAACCGCGCTCCCGCCGGCATATTGTCTTCGACGCGAATCGTGCCGTTGTGCTCCGCGATGATCCGGCTCGCGATCGCCAGGCCCAGGCCGGTGCCCCGCTCCTTCGTCGAAAAGTGCGGCAGGAAAAGCCTCTCTTTGTCGGAGGGCGAAATCCCGTGGCCGCTGTCGGAGATTTCGATTTCCACGGAATCTCCGTCGCCATCCGCTCGCGTTGCGATGCGCAAACGGCGAATCGCCGACCCTTCCATCGCCTCTGCGGCGTTGTCGATCAGATTCGCCACGACCTGCCGCAAAAGTTCCGGATCCGCCTTCACAGGAGGCAGCGACGCGGCGAAGTCCGTCGAAACGCTGATTCCCTCAAGCCGCCCCTGGAAAAGTTCGAGCGCGCTCTCGACGATCGAATTGAGATTTGCCGGCGCAAGCCGAGCGGCAGGGAAGCGCGCAAACTTCGAGAATTCATCCACCAGCGATTCGAGCGACTGCACCTCGCGTTCGATCAGCCCCGCGCACTCCGCCGTCAGCTTCTCGAACTCGGTCTGTGGCGCTCCGCGCCGCGCGGCTGCAGCGCGCTCGAGATACCTCAGCAGCCGCTGCGCCGAAAGCTGAATCGGCGTCAGCGGATTCTTGATTTCGTGCGCGATCCGTTGCGCCACTTCCTGCCATGCGGCTGCTTTCTGCGCGCGCAGCAAGTCGGTCAAGTCGTCGATCACGATTACGAATCCGGGATTCGACCGCCGCGGCCCCAGCGAGCTGACCGTCACGGCCGCGCGCACCAGCCGGCCGCCTGCTGCGATTTCGATTTCGCGCGATGCCGCTCCCATACGCAGCGACCTCCGCATCAGGTGCAGCACGGCACGCGCGGCCTCATCGCCGAGCAGCTCGGACAGCGTGCGCGCCTCGCGCGCGGATTCACCCAGAATCGCCACAACGGCCCTGTTTACGCGCCCCACGTCACCGGATGCATCCAGCGACACGACGCCCGTCGGCACGTTCTCCAGAATCGTTTCCATCAGCTTGCGCCGCTGCTCGCGCTCCTCGATGGCCTGCTCGAGGCTCTGCGTGAATTCGTTGATCTGCCGCCGCCCTTCGCCGAGCTGCTCGGTCATCCGGTTGAACGAGCGCACCAGCGTGCCAAGCTCATCCTCTGCCTGGGCGTCGATTCGGTGGCTGAAATTCCCGCGCGAAATTTCGCGCGTCGCTTCGGCGAGCGCCTGAATCGGCACCGTCACCTCTTTCGAGAGTTTCAGGGCGACCCACGTCGTTATAAACAGCAGCAGCAGAGTGATCAGCCCCAGCGCCGCCAGTATTTCCCGCTTGTAGGTGCGCAAATGCTGCTTTTGCTGGATGTAAGTTTGCGTCTGCGTTTGGATGTCCGCGTACCGGCTCGAAAAGTCGTCCGGCAACCGCCGCGCCACATACAGAGTGCCGTCCTTCAGCTTGGCGCTGCCGGTCAGAAACAGTTGGCCGTTCACCTTCCAAATCTGGGCTCCGCTCCGGATCGTTTGGATCGACTCTGGTGAAATCGCCGGCGCTGCCGAAGTCGTGCTGCTGCCGCCTGTCGCGCCGCCTGGGGCCTGCGTGAAATCCGTGCTCGCGATCACCTTTCCGCTCGCATCGGTGACCCACGACTCGTCGACCGCCTGGCTGCGTTCCAGGAGGTTGTTGTCCGGGGATCCGTTGGCCGCCGCCGATGCAGCCAGCCGGTTCAATCGGTCGAACACCGATGCCCCCAAATGAGAGAGGAGTGTCTGGCTCTGCTCGTTGGCGAGTTCGAGCGGCCGCGGGAACCACAGGTTCAGCGTCCGATTCACCAGCGCGTAGCTGACGAAGAACAAGAAGACCATGGGCGCCAGCGAGACGCCCATCGCGCCCAGAACCATCTTCACTTTGAACCGTGAGCCGAGCTGCCCGCTGCGCCGCTCGGTCCACAGCCGGAGCAGGCTCCGCGCCAGAATCGAACCGAGAACCAGCAGCGAGAGTGTGATCAGCGTCGAAAGCGTGAAAAGAATGTAAGAAAACGCGCTTCTCTCATCCGGGTTCAGCGGCACCTTGAACGAGCCTAGCGTGATGACCGCCGCCGTAAGCAGCACCACAATCACGCTGCCGACGATCGGCCACCACTGCCGCTTCCGCTCTTCGTTTTTCGCCGTCACCGCCCCTCCTCGAGGTATCGCTCGAGCGGACACCGATTGCAATGCGGCTCTTGGGTCACACAAAAATGTTTCCCTGTGTTGACGATCAAGGCATGAAATTCATTGAATCGCTTCACGTCGCCGGGAAACTGCCGCTCGAACATCCAGCGGACGTCGTCGTACTTCGATTTTTCGTGCGCCCAGCCGTGGCGTGCGAGCACTCGCTTCGTGTACGCATCCACGACGAACACGGGATGCCCGCCCGCATACAGCAGAATTGAATCCGCCGTCTCCGGTCCGACGCCGAAAACGCCCAGCAGCTTCTCGCGCAGCGGCATCGTCGGTGTTTCAAACATTCGCTTGAGCGAGCCGCCGTACTCGGCGCGCAGAAAATGACAGAACGCTTTCAGCTTTCGCGCCTTCTGGCGGTAATAGCCGGACGAGCGGATCAAACGCTCCAGGCGCGGCAGCGGAGCCTTTTCGATGGCCGCCGGCGAGAGCAGCCCCGCCTCGCGCAGGTTCGCGATCGCGCGTTCCACATTCTTCCAGGCAGTGTTCTGCGTCAGGATCGCGCCAACGATGATTTCGAACTGAGTCTTCCCCGGCCACCAGTGCTGCGGGCCGAATGCCGTGAACATCGAGTTGAAATATTCGTCAAGAGGAGGCTGGGATTCTGCGGAGGGCTGGGTGTCAGGTCGGTCCGCCGCGCGAGACTGGAGCGGTTGTGCTGCCCGAACCAGCCGCTTCGCGCGACTGCCATCGGCGTCAACTGCTCTCGCCAAGGCCGTCCGTGCGGTTTTAGCCGAGGATTTCATGGAATTCCCACGATAAAGGCGGGGCATGACGGTGTCAAGCGCCAGTGTTGCGTGGATGCCACAATGGTGTGGCTTTTTGTCTCGAACTTCCGGCGACGAGCCTGATCAGCCGTTCTTGCGCTGGAACTCCCGCATGAAACTCACGAGGGTTTCGACCGCTTCGGGCGTCACGGCGTTGTAGAGTGAAGCGCGCATCCCGCCGACCGACCGATGGCCCTTGACGCCCACCAGCCCCGCAGCTTCGGTTTCGCTCGCAAATTTTTTCTCGATCGCGTCGTTTCCACCAGCCACGCGGAAGACCACGTTCATCTTCGATCGCGATGCTGTTTCGACTGGGCAGCTATAGAATCCGCCACTCGCGTCGATTGCGTCGTATAGCAGCTTTGCCTTGGCGTTGTTCCGCCGCTCGATTCCCGTGACCCCGCCCTCGGACTCGATCCAGTCGACCACCAGCCCGACGACGTACACGGCGAACGTCGGCGGCGTGTGATAGAGCGATTTCTCCTTGATGTGCGTGCGGTACTGAAAAATCTTCGCGATCTTGTCATTCGCGCGCTCGGCGAGATCGCGCCGCACGATTACGATCGTCGCGCCGGACGGCCCCAGATTCTTCTGCGCGCCCGCGAAAATCAGCCCGAACTTGCGTACGTCGACGGGTCTCGACGCGATGTCCGAAGACATATCGGCGATCAGCGGCACCGCGCCTGTCGCCGGGATTTCCGCCCATTGCGTGCCCTCGATCGTGTTGTTCGTGCACATGTGGACATAGGAGGCGTTGGGCGCGAGCGAGATCTCGTCCTTCCGCGGCACGCGCGTGAACTTTTCGGCCTCGGTCGAAGCCGCGAGCCGGCATTCCGCGATTTTCTTAAGCTCCTCGATGGCCTTTGCGGTCCATGCGCCCGTGTGCAGTACGTCCACTGGCCTTCCGGGCACGTACAGGTTCATCGGCACGACAGCGAACTGCCCGCTGCCGCCTCCTTGCAGAAATAGGACGGCATAGTCCTCCGGAATCGCCAGCAGGCGCCGCAGGCCCTGTTCGGTCTTGTTGTTGATGGCCTCGAATTCCGGCGAGCGGTGGCTCATCTCCATCACCGACATTCCGGAGCCGCCTTGGTCGAGCAACTCCTCGCGAACCCGTTCGAGCACGGGCAGCGGGAGCGCCGCCGGACCCGCGTTGAAATTGAGAGCGCGCTTCACGCCGCGCGTTGACACCGACGATGAGCTCACGTTTGTTCTTATCCCTTCCCGCGAATTGGAGCCGCCTTGCTTAACCCGACCGGCCCCGCGAACATTCAGGATAGCAGAACTCGCCCCGCTCGCGAATTCGGTATCCCGAGTCAAAATCCCGACACCGGTGGGATGAATCGGACCGCGTCCCGCGTTATAGTGTGCGTAAGGCCCGCCACGGGCGGGTCAGCCAACTCCGAGGAGAATCCCGAAATGAAGATTTCACGCATCTCCGCAGTTCGAGCAATCCCGTATCTGCTGCTGGCGTTTGCTCTTGCGGCCGTGGCCTATCACGCGCCGGCGATCCACGCCGATGATCAGCCAATGCCAGCGGTTGGCAGCATCGCTCCTGACTTCACGCTCGACTCACAGGAAGGCACGCCGATCAGCCTCCACAGCTTCCGTGGCAAGTGGGTCGTTCTCTACTTCTATCCCAAGGACCAGACCCCGGGCTGCACAATTGAAGCGCATGGCTTCCAGCGCGATCAGGCAAAATACGACGCGATCAACGCCGTCATTGTGGGCGTGAGCGTGGATACCGTCGAATCGCACAAGGAATGGTGCGCCAAGGACGGCATGGCCTTCAAGATGCTCTCCGACGCAAACAAGCAGGTCGTCACGCTGTACGGGTCAACGATGACAATCCCGCAGGCTCCTCAACTCGGCACGGTCGCCGCCCGCAACACCTTCATTATCGACCCCAGCGGCAAAATCGTGAAGGAGTTCATCAAGGTTAACCCAAGCGGCCACAGCGACGAAGTTCTCGCCGCTCTCGCGGATCTTCAGAAGGGCGCAGCGAAGTAGCGTAGCGTTCGGGCCGCGAGCCGTGGTATCAATGGGGCAGGCAGGTTTCATGATAGCCGCCTGCCCCTTTTCTGAATCGGATCGCCACGACTTTGATCGCGCGTCAGGACGAATTTGAGCGGGTTGCGATGCCTCATACGCAGGGCCTGCTCCGCGTGGCTCGCCGCATTACGCCGGACCGCGCCGCGGCCGAAGACCTTGTGCAAGAAACGCTGCTGCGGGCGTGGCGCAGCTTCGACCGGTTTCAGTCTGGCACAAACGCGCGGGCTTGGCTTTTCCGGATTCTCTTCAACGCTTACTACACGCAGGGAAGAAAGCTTCGCGCCGGGCCGGTTCTGGTTTCGCTTCACCAGCCCGGAAGCGAACGGGAGCCGCAGCGCGGCGCTGCACCTTCTTTGCTGGACGCCGCGGCCGTCACGCGCGCGATTGAGGAATTGTCCACGGAGCATCGCGCGGTGTTCTTGCTTGGTGCCGTTGAGGGTTTCACCTGCCGGGAAATGGCGGAGATCCTGGCCCTGCCGATCGGGACCGTGATGTCCCGTCTGAGCCGCGCGCGGCAAGCATTGCGCGAGAGGCTCGGGCCCGCTGCTCCCAACTTCACCCGGCCGGAGCATAGCGCTCAGTGTGCGACCAAGGAGGCGTCATGAATTGCAGGGAAGCATTGCAGGTCGCGCCGCTCCATGCCAGCGGCGACCTCGATGCGGTGACCGCGGCCGCCTACACCGCTCACCTCGAAACCTGCCCGGATTGCCCTCAGAAAATCGAACGAGACGCTTATTTCGCCGCCCGGCTGCGCGAGATCGTGCTCTCAGAGGATGTTGACGCCGAAGCAGTAAATCGCCGCGTGCGCCTGCAAATCGCCGCCGAAGCGGGGAAACGCGTGCCAGCCAGTGAGCCCCGCCGCTCTCGCCGGTGGGTGTCTGTCGCCGCCGGCATCGCCGCTGCGCTCCTGCTGTTTGCTCTCGGATATCGCGATCTGCTTGGCCGCCACATTCCCGCGGTCTATGCAGCGGCCGCCACCGATCACCGCCTCGAGGTCGTCGAGCAGGCTCGCCGGACGTGGTTCGATAACCCCGCGCAGATAGAGGCGCTCGCGCAGCAGGAGGGAGTCCCGATGCAGGCCGTGGTCGCCCTCGCATCTGGAGCCTACCATTTCGAGCACGCCCGGCTTTGCTATCTGGATGGGCGCGTCTACCTGCACTTGGTGTTCTCGAACGACGGACACGAGTTGTCGGTCTATCTCCGCCAGCGCGAAGCCCAGTCCCTGCCCGGCCGCGCCCGCGAGATCGACAACGGCCGGGCCCTCCACGCTGCCGACGCAGGCCACGAGCACGTCGCGTCCTTCCAAACGGACCAGCTCACGGCCATGGTCGTCTCGGACCAGTCCGCCGATGCCGCTCTCCAATTCGCCCGTTTCGCCTCCACCGTGATTTGATCTTCGCCGTTCGCCGCCTTGAACTTTTTGCACTCAACCAGTAGACTGAATTGCGTACCATTGCAACGCGGAGTGATTCTGAATGCTGCTCTCTCGGGACTACGTCGGTTACATGGCGAAGGAAGTGGTGAAGCGCCTGGTGGCCGCCAAGATGATCGAAACAAAGGACGCGGAAAACCTCACCCAGCAGGTGCGGCAGGTCATGGCCGATGAAATCACCGTCGAAGACCGCCTCAGCGAGGAAGCCCGCGAAATCCTGAGCCGCTATTCGGAAGAAATGCGCCGCACCGGCGCTTCGTACCAGGAGATGTACAAGAAAGTGAAAAGCCAGCTCGCCCGCGAAAGGAAACTCATTCTCCGCTAAGATGCGACTGAGCCGCGAAAAGACGGTACGCCTCTCTCATCGCATCATCGACTTTCTCGTATCCAGCCCCAACGTGGATTTCGTCGAGGATCGCGACACCATTCGCCAGGAGATCGTCACCATTCTCACTTCACTCCTCAAGGTTGAGGAGCAGGTCGACACGGAAGTTCGCGCGAAAATCGCCTCGCAGAAGAAGGAAATCCTGGAAGGCAGCGAGGAATGGGATATCCTCTACCGCAAATATTACTCCGAGGGCCTCAAGCGCCTCGGAGTCGCCGAAGTCCACGCCCACTGACGCTTTGCCCCGATCCAATTTGCTCGCGCGCAAAAATAAAGGGCGCCCGGTGCGTCGCCGAGCGCCCTATGAATCCTTGCAACCGTTAGCCTGAGTTCGTGAGGCCTCAGGATCTAAATTCCCGCCTACTGCTGCTGATCGTCCGAACGGTGCTTCAGCGTCGGCCGGTCGCTGTCGTCCGAGCCTTGATCGGTCGATGTGGACGTGCTGTCGCCGCTCGTCGTGCTGCCCGTCGAACTCCCACCGTCGGTCGTTGTGGTGCCGCCCTTGTTCTGGGCAGTCCGCTTCCGCAGGGACGGCTTATTCGGCGAGTCCTTCACCTTGACATTCAGTTCGATCATCTGCAACCGCGCCTTCACCGAGTCAAACTCCGAAGTCGTCACGATGTACTGGTCGCGGGCCGGTAGAATCGTCGCGATTTCCTTCTGGATGGCCTCGATGCGGTCCGGTGTCGGCGGGTGCGTCGAGAAAACCTTGGGGATCGTGCCCGGCTCCTTCTTTTCGTCCGATTCGACCTTCTCGAAGAACGCGACGAACGAATTCGGGTCGTAGCCGGCCTTGTACATGTATTCCGTTCCGAGATAGTCCGCTTCGCGTTCCTCATCGCGCGTGAACTTCAAGAATGTGAGCGGAATCGCGAAGTTCATGCCCTGATAGATTGCGTAACCGGCCCACGTGTAGGGAATAAAAATCATCGCGGGGATGGACGCCAAATTCACGATCTCGCTCTTGGTCGCCTGCTTCGTGCCGTGGCGCGCGCAGACATGAGCGATTTCATGCGCCATCACGCCCGCCAGTTCCGATTCCTCGTCCGCATGAAGGATCAGGCCGCTATCGACGTAGAAAAATCCGCCCGGCAGCGCGAACGCGTTCACCACGTCCGAATCGATCACCTTGATCGTAAACGGCACGCGCGCGTCCGAATTGCGCACCAGATTCTGCCCCACGCGATTCACGTATTCGTTCACCACCGGGTCGTCGATGAACTTCGCGCTCTTATCCACTTCCTGCGCGAGCTGCTTGCCGAGCGCGATTTCATGCTCGAGGGAATAGAAATCCAGCCCCTTGCCCACGCTCCGGTTCCCGATCGCGTTGACGTCCGCTTTGCTTCCCGGCTTGACGTTCGGATTGTCCTGCTGCGGAATCGGCGCGGGTTCCTTTGGCGCCGGAGTCGCGGATTGATCGTCGCTTGCCTGCTGGTCCGCCGGCTGTTGGCTGGTTGTCGGCTGTTGCCCGGTTGACGGCTGCTGGCTGGGCGCGGGTTGCGCCGTCGGCTGCTGTTGCGGGGACGACGTCTGTTGACTCTGTGGGGCGGCTGTGGCCGGAAGCGCCACGAGCGAAGCCGCCAGAAACATCGCGATCCATCGGGCCGCGAAAGAATGTCTCATCGGTGCCTCCGGAAGGAACCTCCCGCATTATACACCCCTGCAGGCAGCCCCTCTCATATACCGGCTAGGATGGCGCATCCGCCCAGATGGTTTCTTCGATGCAACGGCAAAAACGCTGAACTGGCCCCTTCGCCGCGTTCGTGTCAGCCCTCGCGGACCTGCTGTTTGAGCCGTTCGATCTCTTCGCGCAGCCGAGCCACGCGGCTGGCGACCGAAATCTCGTACACGAAAAAGACCGCCCATACGGCCATCCACGCCGCGAAAAGGAAGTGGAAATGTGTCATATCGCACCCTTTGTGACAGCCGAATTTGGCCTAGCCGCCCCTGACTCGACCGCCAGCCGCAGCTCATCCACCTCGTGGCGCATCCGTTCGAGACGATAACGGTCCACCAGCAATAGGATCATGACCGTCAGCAGCGCGAAGATGCACACCATCAGCACCTTGCCCATTACCGGATCGAGGCCCGAATTGTCTCCGCCGAAAACCACCGGCGCGGGGTGCTGCGTCCTCCATAGCCGGTTCGACGCGTACACCAGCGGCGCGTCGAGAAACGCGAAGATGCCGAAGACCGCCGAAAGCGTCGCGCGCCGCTGCGGATCTTCGAGCAGCCCGCGCAGCAACAGGTACGCAATGTAGAGCAGCCACAGAAGGAAAGCCGTCGTCAATCGCGCGTCCCACGTCCACCAGATGCCCCACGCCGGCTTGCCCCACAGCACGCCCGTGATCAGCCCGCCCGTGCACGAAACAACGCCCACCTCGACTGCCGAGACGCCCAGCCAGTCCCATCTCGGCTGCCGCGTTGCAAGCCACGCGATGTTTGCGACGAACGCGATCGTCAGCGCCGTGTACATGGCCGACCACAGCGCCACGTGGAAGTAGAACACGCGCTGTATCTCATGCATCGTGCTTTCCTCCGGCGCGATGAAAAGCGCCGCGTAGCCGGCGAAAAACAGCAGCGCCGCAACCAGAGCCGTTATGCCGAACCGCGCTTTCATGAGCTGAGTTTCACTCCTCGAGCAAGAAATCGGACAGCAGCCACGACGCCGTCAGAAACACAATATCAAATCCGCCGAGAAATGCGAGCCACGCGCGGTCAAGCGCGGGCCGCTCGGAAAATAGCGACGCCGTCGCTTCCACCGCGGCGATCAGCAGCGGCGCGAGAATCGGCAGCAGCAGCAGCGGCAGCAGCAATTCCCGCATCCGCGCGTGCGCCGAGATCGCCGAAAATACCGTGCCCGTAACCACCACTCCCAGCGTCCCCAGCACGAGCACGATTGCCAGCCGCCCCACAATCCCCGCGAGCGAAATATTGTAGAGCACCGCGAACACCGGCACGAGAATCGCTTCCGCCACCGAAAGAAACAGAAGATTCGCCAGCATCTTTCCCAGCACGATCGCGAACGGCGATATGGGCGCCATCCGCAGAGCGTCGAGCGTCTGGTTCGCCTGCTCGCGCCCAAACGACGGATGCAGCATCAGCGATCCGGCGAATAGAAACGCGATCCACAACAGTCCGGGTCCGTACCGCCGCGATTCCGCGGCCGTGGGATCGAACGCAAAGCTGAAAAGCACGACGACCACCACCGCGAACACGACCGTCGCCGTCAGCAGTTCGCGCGTGCGGAATTCGAGCCGCAGTTCCTTGGCGAGCAGAATGGCGGCGGCGCGCGCAGTGGTCATCCTAGTCCTCGGAGCGCAGCGCCGCGAGCAACGGGCGCGGATCGCCGCCTCGGCCGCTATCGCGCTCAACGCGCCCACCTGCAAGCGAAACCGCGCGCGTCGCAAGATCGAGCGACTCATTGCGCGCGTGAGTGCTCATGATCACGGTTACGCCCGCATCGCGCAGCCGCGCGAGCGTTGCGCCCAGCCAATCAAGCCCCTGGCGGTCGAGCCCCGCCGCCGGCTCGTCGAGCAGCAACATGCGCGGCCCATGCAGCAGCGCCCGCGCGATTGCTAGACGCTGGCGCATTCCGCGCGAAAATGTCCGCACGAGGCTCCCGGAGCGCGTTGCGAGGCCGCACGCATCGAGCGCATGCGCGATTCGCGCGCGCGCGTCCGCCAGATCGTACAGCCGCGCGAAAAACTCCAGGTTTTCCGCCGCGCTCAATTCGTCGTAGAGCAGCGTGCTGTGCCCGACCATTCCGATGGACGGTTTCGGATTCCCGTATACAACTTCGGTGTCATTTCTTCCGGGGCCGTCGCTGACCTGCGCGAGGCCCGGAAAGACAACATATCCGCTTGTGGGAGTCATCAGCAATGCGGCGATCCGAAGCAGAGTCGTCTTTCCCGCGCCGTTGGCTCCCAGCAGCGCCACGAACTCGCCGGGAGCGATTTGCAGCGAAACGCCGCGCAAAGCCATGAGAGATCCAAACCGCTTCTCGACGCGGTCGAAAGACACTCCCAGGCTGGGGGCAATTGCGGAGGACGGCGAAGTGACGGGCTCGGGCGCCGATAGGGTGCCGGACAAATCCTTCAGCCTTTCACCAGATCGTGCAGCACTTTTTTGATGCGGTCGCGCTCGCGCGCGTAATCTTCTTCGGTAATCGTGCCGGCCTCGCGCCGCAATTCCAGGCGGAACAGAGTGTCCTTCAGCTCGTCGAGGCTGCCGCGCACTTCGCGTTCCACGTTCGCCGCGGCTCTTCCGCTTGCGCTCGCAGCTTCCGCGGCGGTCGCGGCGCGAACGGGCGCTTCCGCCGCGGCGCGTTTCGATGCTGCGGTGGTTTCATTCGACGCTCCGGCGATCGCCACTTGCGGCTGCCGCCATACGTATACCAGTCCGAGCGCGAAGATCGCGATGAATCCAGCCACTACGTACCACTTCACGCTGTCGAGACGCGCGGGCAGGGAAGTGACGCTCGCGACCGGCGCCGCGCCGGTCTCCACGCGCGAATTCACTCCGGGATTCTGCGTTTCATCGCCTGCGCCGCCGCCCGCATTTCCACCTGCCCCTGCGTTGTCCTGCGCCGGGGGTGGAGCCGTGCCCGAAATCGCCACCGAGATAGGCGTGCCGGCAGGCACTGTTTGCCGCACGTACGCGTTCAGGCCCTGCTCTTGTCCCGCGGGCGCAAAACCACCGCCGGAAACCTGAACCGTCGGCGGTACGAAGATTCCTACCTGGTCGGCCGCGTAGGGCGACGCGATGTGCAGTTGCGTCTGATTTCCGGGATAGGGCAATCGGTACGAGATGCGCACATCGCTATCGCCGGGGCGAAACGGATATACGATGGCTCTTTCGTTCTTGCCCTTTTCGATCGTCTGTTGAATCACAGGCATGCCGGACGTCCCGACTGCCGACACATCCGTGAGCTGCGCGCCATCCGGCAGCGAGAACCGGAACGAGCCGTCCGCGCGATAGTACGCCACCGGCGGCTGCGTCTTGTTCGACACCCTGTATTCCTCGCCGACCATCAAGCTATTGCCATCCGGCTGGACGATGATCGCGTGAATCGTGACTTTGAACGCGCTCGCTTTGTCCGTCGGCTCGAAGACTTCGATATCGACTGTCGTCTTGTCCGGCGTCGCAGGCTCGTGATAGTTCACGCCGCGATACACCGCACGGATGAGCATCGGCCCTTGGCCGAGCGCGGGATTGTCGAACTTGTATTGTCCGTTGGCGTCGGTCTTGGTGGTCGCAACCGGCTGCATGGTGCCCTGAAGCTGAATCAGGATCACGTCCACGCCCGCGGCCGGCTTGCCGGTCGTGCCGTTGCGCACCGTGCCGGTGACGGTCCCCGCGAACGAAGCGGAAGCCACGAGGCACAGCAGCAGGGAAGCAAGAAATGGGCGTACGCAATTGCGAATTATCATGCGCGCCGGCCCTTTGCGGACGCCGCCTGCCGTGTTGCAGGCGTGGGAGCGCCGCCCGTCAGCACGTCCATGTCGGAGAGCACGCGCGCGGCCTCGATTTCGAGCGATTGCTTAATCTCCTCGTAATCCTGCTCGGAAAATTTTCCAGCGCGATGTTCGAAGCGCAGGTCGCGCAAGTTTTCGTAGATCGCGTCGCGCCGCTCCAGAAGCTGATCGAGCTTCGTGCGATGCGGCGCCGAATCCGTGGCTTCCGGCCGCACACCGAAGACGAAGATCATCGTCGCGGCGGCCAGCAGCGCGCATGCGATCAGAATATCGACGTCACTCATTTTCTTCCTTGTCCGCTTCGCGCCGCGCGCGCTCGATCAGGTCCGCCGAAATCGCGGGTCCGCCCGCAGGCGCGAGGACGGCCTTATGCCGCCACCGCCGCACGAGTTCCCAGATCAGATACAGCGCCAGAAGCGGCGCCACAATGGGCATGATCCAGACGAGCCCCGTGAAACCCGTCTTCGGCGGATCGACGAGTACCGTTTGTCCGTACTCCTGAATGAACGATTGCAGGACCAGGTCATCCGAGTCGCCGCGCGCGACCCGGTCGTCGAGCTCTTTCAGCATCGCGTGCGAAGTCGTGCAGCCCACGTGATTGCACGCGGTCAAGACCTGGTTGCAGCCGCACACGCACTTCAACCTGGCACCGAGCGCCTTCGCGCGAGGCGTCGCCTGCGCGTGCGCCGCCGGAGCCAGCGCCGCGAGCACAATCCACACCGCGAGGCACACGCCAAGCGACAGGTTGAGGCGGCGGCTCATGCGCATGCTTCCTCTGTGCGATGTGGTGTGAGCAAAGAAGTTTTCGTCAATCATCGGCACCGGAGCGGCGGATAGGCGCGCTCGCCACCGGACTGGTTGCGGGCGTTCCACCCGCGCCTTGCGAAATCGCATCGCCCCAGGACTTTTCCGTCGCGGGACGCAGCACCAGCGTAGCGCGACGGTCCGGAAACAGCGCCAGGCCCGTGCCCAGCACCACGACGATTCCGCCGAACCAGATCCACTTCACCAGCGGATTGAGGTACGCGTGAATCACCGGCTTGCCGGTTTCCGGGCTCGTCCCGGCGTACACCACGTAAAGATCGCGCAGCGGCGTGCTCTCGACCGCCACCATCGTTTCCGGCACCTGGCTCGCGATGTAAACGCGATGTTCCGGATACAGCATCATCTCGGACTTGCCGTTGCGCAGCACTTCCAGCGTCGCGCGGTCGGACGTGTAATTGTCCGTCGAAGGCTGATCGAAATTCTGGCACAGGATCGTATACGGCCCGATCTGGATGCTCTGCCCGATGGCCATTTCCTTCTGAATATCCTGGTTGAACGCCGAGCCGGTGATGCCGATAAAAATCAGCACCATGCCGAAGTGCACCACGTAACCGCCGTAGCGCCGCGTGTTGCGCATCGTGAGCTCGCCCACGGCGGTGAGCAGGTTCGTGCCGTCGCGCGCCGAGATCACTCGTGCGCCGCGATAAAATTCCGCCGCGATCGTCAGCGTCACAAACACGGAAAGAATCAGGCAGATCACCGGATAAAATTGCCGGAATCCGAACGCGAACCCCACCGCGCCTGCAACCACTCCACCAACCAACGGCCACGCGAAATTGCGCCGCAGCGCGTCATATGACGTCTTCCGCCACGCGAGCAGCGGCCCGACTCCGGTGAGAAACAGCAGAAACAGCGCGATCGGCACGTTCACTTTGTTGAAAAATGGCGGGCCCACGCTGATCTTGTTGCCCGTCACCGCTTCCGAAAGCACCGGGAATAGCGTCCCCCACAGCACGGCGAAGCACGCCGCCAGCAGAATCAAATTGTTGAAGAGGAAACTCGATTCGCGCGAAACCAGCGAGTCGAGCTGGTTGTCGCTGCGCAGGTAATCGCGGTTTTTGAACCACGCCGCGAGGCACACCAGAAAAGTGATGCCGAGAAACGTGAAGAACCATCCGCCGATCGACGATTCCGCGAACGCGTGCACCGAGCTCACCACGCCCGACCTAGTCAGCGACGTTCCCAAAATGCACAGCATGAAAGTGACGAACACCAGCCATACGTTCCACACTCTCATCATGCCGCGCTTTTCCTGCATCATCACCGAGTGCAAAAACGCCGTCCCGGTGATCCACGGCAGCAGCGCCGCGTTCTCAACCGGATCCCACGCCCAGTAGCCGCCCCAGCCCAGCACCGCGTACGCCCAGTGCGCGCCGAGCAGAATGCCCACGGTTTGAAAGCACCACGCCACCATCGTCCATCGCCGCGTGATGTGAATCCACTTCTCGCCGGGATAGCGGCCCAGCAGCGCCGCCATCGCGAACGCGAACGGCACCGTAAATCCCGTGTAGCCGAGATACAGAATCGGCGGATGAATCACCATCTCGTAATACTGAAGCAGAGGATTCAGCCCGCTTCCTTCGGAAAGCCGCGCGACGTGCATCGCGCCCGACGCGTCCATCCCGCCGAGCACGTGGAACGGGCTGACCACGAAATTGTTCAGCGTGAGGAAGAAAATCTGCACGGCCGCGAGCGTCACGCCCACGTAGGGCATCAGCTCCGGGTGCTTCTTGCGGTTCAGGAACAGCGCCGAGAACGCGTAGATCGAGAGCAGCCAGGTCCAGAAGAGCAGCGAGCCTTCCTGCCCGGCCCAGAGCGCCGAAAATTTGTAGTAGAGAGGCAGCGCGCGGTTACTGTGCTCGGAGACGTACGCCAGCGAAAAATTATCCGTGAAGAAAAAATATTCGAGCGATGCAACGGCCAGCGTGACCAGCCCGAAGACCGCCATGCCCGCGTTGCGCGCGCTTTTCGTCAACAGCGCGCGGCGCGTCAGGATTCCCGCGATCCCCGCCGCGAACGCATACACCGCAGCGAGCAGCGCGAGCAGCAGCGCAAACGAGCCGAAAATGTCCAAGCGAATTCCCCCTGCGGATCTTAACTCTTTCCGGTCCCGGCTGGGGAGCCGGATTGGTTCATGGATTGGCCAGGCGATTGTACAGGTGATGCACCGGGCTGGGTTGCGCCGGGCGTGGCCTCATATTTCGACGCGCATTTCGCCTGCACCTGCTCCGCGACGAATCCGCCCTCCGGCTGCAAGCGCCCCTCGACGAGCGCTTGCGCCCCGTCCTTGAACGTATCGGGAAGCGGATCGCTGCCGACGTAGCTCACCGCCAGGGCTTTGCCCTCTTCTTCGAGCACGAAATCGGTTCGCCCATCGCGGTGCGTGATCGATCCTGCGCGGACGTTCCCGGACACGCGCATCCGCTGGTGCAGCGTCGCGCCTTGCAGCGTGGGAAGCTCCGAAATCGTGTGGTAGTAGGTCTTGCTCTGCGTGTAACCGACATACGCCAAAGACAATAGCGTGGCGATGATGATCCCAGAACCGATGATGAACTTCTTACGCGCTTTCATTCTCGCGCTCCATTCCGCAAGGCACCCAAACACCGAAATTCTAACACACCGGCCGAATGCCGCCTAAACCGTCTTCGGAGCTGAGTTGATTCTTGGGGTTGACCTTCCGAACTGGCGCGGATTCTACGGGGTCTTTACTTCGGCCTGAACTTCAGCAGGGGCGGGCGTCTCGGTCTGGCCGAGCTTGGTGCGGAGGCAGCCGACGAGCTCAGGCGCGAGCTCGGAGATTTCCATGCCTTCCGACACGATGAATTTACAGCTCAGTATCGGCCGGGACTGGTCGTCGTCGGAAAGCCGACAGTTCACCTTGCAATACTGGCATTCCTGGTTCCAGCAGAATCGTCCGTAAGGAATCGTTTCCGGGCTGATGAACTGAAACGCGCGGAGCAGCGAATTCCGTTCCGGCACGAGAAACGTCTTCCCCAAAATCGTGACTTCCACGAGCTTTTCGTACGGCCGGAACACTTCCGACATAAGAGGTGCCTCGCCTTCCGCCATTGGATGCGTCCCCATTGCTTCGTTTGAAGCTAAATCACCGCAACGCATCGGGCAATGGAAACGCTCCGCGCCCGTGCCCAATTCTCCAACGGCGAATGCTTTTCGTGGGGGACACGGCGGTGGGCGGAGATTGCTTCTGTAGGGGTCCGTCTCTGTCTGGTAGCGCCGGCATCTTGCCAGCGTTTTGCGGCGTTCACCTGGGTGCGGATACTCGGCTTGTTGCCGCCCATCTGCCAGCGGCGCAAGATGTCCCCGTAGGGGCACGGCACGCCGTGCCCGGCAAAGTTGCGTGGCGTGATGCTGCCCATCCAGCAATCGCGCGCGCCGCTGGCATTGCGCTGTCATCCCGAACCCGGCCGTATTCTGGCCGGTGTGAGGGATCCGCCATTCCGGCTCCAATGCCTTGGCGACCCGATATGCGAAAAATCCTTCAGGCGGGAACGGCGAGCCGTTGGTAGTCTTGCCCGGATGCGGAAGGCAGAAGAACGATGACCGTGTACACGCCGAGCGCGGTTCCGAAGGGGATGTTTATCATCGAAATGAAGGCGATGCTGCGCCCTGTCAAGCAACCGGGCGCACGGGTCGGAATATTGGCTGCGAAAGATGTTTTCGTAAGGGGACGGCGCGTTTCATCCAAGGCGCTGCCTCGGATAGTTTCCGTAGGGGCACAGCATGCTGTGCCCGGCGCAGATGTTTGGCAACGCGCCGCCATTCGGCTCGTGGCCGACCTGAGATGTGAGGAAGAATGCCGCTGTGCTAGCTCAGCGCTTTCTTGAGCCGTTTCGTCGTCTTCAGCAACTGCCGTTTCAAAGAGTCGATCTGTTTCGAAATATCCTCAAGCTCGTTCTTCGCGACGACGCCTGCTTTGGCGACCTTATGCGCCGTTCGATCCGCTTTCCCGATAGCAGCGCCGATCGCAATCGCCGTCTTATTGAGCCTATTCTTCTTTGCCATTTTTTATCCTCCATACTCGCTTGCAGCGCAAGTGTCGCACGAGACGTGCCCGAGAGTCAGCTCTCAATTTCCTGCGTGCGCATTGGGGCACGGGCGCAATGCCGCAAATCTTCCGTTAAACGGAAAGTGGCAAGAGCATCGTCCATTGGGTAGTGTCCTAATTTGATTTTCTGAGTTGGTCCACAAGTTTCTTGGCCTCTTTCATTCTCTCCTTGTAGAAATTTGGGCTTATAAGAATTTCTTTGCCTCCCACTCGCATACGTTCTTTGATGCCCTTCTTCGACAAAAATAAGGCTAGCGCCGTGTAGGTCTTTATTTCCTTCTCCAAGAACTGAATCACTCGTCGTTTAGATTCATCCAATTTTAAGCTCCGATTTGACAATCATCGTCTAGTTAGAAAAAGAAAAAGCCCGACCGCGAATTCGGCCTTTGTCTTTTGTCGCCTTACTTCTACCACATCGAAATTAGGACAGCACCGTCCATTGAGTCTCAGGACGCAGCGGACGAGTTCTCATTCCCGGCCGCGGCCCTCGGAACGAAGAGAATCAACGTGTAAACGCCGAGTGCGATTCCGAGCGGTCCGGTCAGCAGCCCTAAAAAGCCAGCCACAATCGCCAGAGTTCGCCCCGAACCCCCCCGTCCCATCAGGGATATCCCGGCCAGAAATGAAACCACGCCCGTGATAATCGTCAGAATCACGGCGGCAAGCAAGAAGAAATGAAACACGCCCATCCAGAAGAATGGGTTCGGAACGCGGTTGAGAAGAGCGCCCCACATCAGCGTTAACACGGCCGCATTTAGAATGACCCATGCAGCCTTCACCAGGCAAATGACGCCGTAGATCAGCCAAAACACGCCGAGCGCATTTTGACGCGCATTGGGATTCGACATCGACAATCCTCCTGCTGCCCGAACCGAGACAGCGAGGATCATCCTACTTCGTAAGCGGCCCCGCTACTGTCCCCAATGAGACGAATACCGAATATTTCATGCGAAAAACTGCCCCATGTGCCGAAACTTTTCATAACGCTGCTGGAGCAGCTCCTCGGGCGTAAGCTGCGAGAGCTCGCCGAGCGCGCGCGACAGTACCGGCTCGAGCAATTTCGCCGTCGCGGCGTGATCGGTGTGCGCGCCGCCCTCGGGCTCCGGCACGATCTCATCGATCAGCTTCAGCTCCAGCAAATCCAGCGCGGTAATTTTCAACGCTTCCGCCGCCAGCCCGGCCTTCGTCGAATCGCGCCACATGATCGACGCGCACCCTTCCGGCGAAATCACCGAATAGACCGAATTCTCCAGCATCAATACGCGGTCTCCGATCGCAATCGCGAGGGCCCCGCCCGAGCCGCCCTCGCCCGTGATCGCCACCACGATCGGCACCGGCAGCCGCGACATCTCCCGGATGTTGTGCGCGATCGCCTCGGCTTGGCCGCGCTCCTCGGCGTCGATGCCGGGATACGCCCCCTGCGTATCGACAAAAACGAAAATCGGCCGCCGGAATTTCGCCGCCAGGCGCATAGCGCGCAGCGCCTTGCGGTATCCCTCCGGTTTGGCCTGCCCGAAATTCCGCGCGAGGCGCTGTTTTGTGTCGCGGCCTTTTTGATTTCCCACGATCAGGACCGGCTGGCCGCCGAACCGCGCCATGCCCGTAATCAACGCGGCGTCGTCCGCGAAATTACGGTCGCCGTGAATCTCGCTGAACTCCTCGAAGAGCAGGCGGATGAAATCGTCCGTGTAGGGCCGTTGCGGGTGGCGTGCAAGCTGAAGCCGCCGCCAGGAGTCGAGGTTCGCGTAAAAATCCTGCTTCAGCTCTTCCACTTCGCGGCGGATTCGCTCGATGTCTTCTGACGTCGCGTCGGTTGGCTCGGTGAGGCGGCTCAGCTCGGCGATGTCGCGCTCAAGCGCGTTGATTTCGATCTGGCGTTTTTCCTGGCGATCCTTCGATGCCGGTTGGTCAGGCGGACGCGTTGCTGGCTGAGGCTTGGCCGTGACGGCGGTGGGCGGCGCGGTTGCGCCAAGCTTCGCGGCGCGCTGTTCTTCCTTGGCCTGTTTTTCGCGCTGTTTCGCGCGCTCGCGAAGGCGGCGCAGGCGCTCGCGCGCCAGCTTGCGTTTCTCGCGCGAATCCGTCATTGCAGCACCGCTGTCGACTCGCTGCCGCAGATTTCCCTTACGCGCGCGAGAAGATCATTGTCCGCCTGCACGGCGCGCTCCGCGTCGATGGTGGCTTCCGTGCCGTCTTCCTGCACCAGTTCGAACGCAATCCGGCACCGTCCCGGATGGCTCGCAAACAGTTCGTCAAGCTGCTCGATTTTTCCTGTGTCGATTGCGCTGCGATTCACGCGCACGCGCAACACGCTCGGCGCCCCGCCGTTCGTTCGCTCCGACGCCGGCTTGGGCGCCGGGTCGCGCACCTGGTCCAGCAATCGCGCGTCCGACACGATCACTCGCGTCCCCACATCCTCGACCGCGATTCGCCCCTTCACCAGCAACGGCGTCGCGGACTTCAGAATTCCTTCGAGCTTCTGAAACGCTTCAGGGAAGACCAGCGCCTCGCACACGCCCGTGCGGTCCTGCAATGTCAGGATCGCCCAGCGCGAACCGCGTCGCGAGCGCATCGGCCGCAGCTGCACGATGATTCCGGCGACCACAATATCCTCGCCATTGCGCCGCCCTTCGAGCCCCGCCAGCTCGACGGCCTTCAAGTCCTGCAAGCGTCCCGCATATTTGTCCAGCGGATGCCCGGAGATGTAAAAACCGAGCGTCGAATGCTCCGCCGCGAGCAGTTCGTGCTCGGGCCACTCCTCGACATCCGGCAACACATCCGGCGGTGGCGCAACGTTCGCAGCGCCGCCTCCGCCGAAAAGACCGTGCTGGCCGCTTTCCTTGGCGCGCTGCATTTTCTGCGCGCGCTCAATCGTCCGGTCGATCGCCGCAATCATCTGCGCGCGGTGCGCGCCGAGCCCATCGAGTGCGCCCGCTCGAACCAGGCTTTCCAGGACGCGCTTGTTCATCAGCCGTGCATCCACCGATTCGCAGAATTCGTAGAAGCTCTTGAACCGCCCGCCCAGCGACTCGCGCGCCGCGAGGATTCCTTTCACGGTGTTCTCGCCGACGTTCTTGATCGCCGCGAGTCCGAAGCGGATGTTTTCGCCCACCGGAGTGAAATTCATGTCGCTCGAACTCACGTCCGGCGGCAGCACCTTGATTCCCATGCTCCGCGCTTCGTTGATGTACTTGACCACTTTTTCCGTGTTGCCCGTTTCCGACGTGAGCATCGCGGCGATGAATTCGACCGGGTAGTGCGTCTTCAGCCACGCCGTCTGATAGGCGAGCAGCGCGTACGCGCAGGAGTGCGACTTGTTGAAGCCGTAGCCTGCGAACTCGGCCATCAGGTCGAAGATTTTCTCGGCCTTCTTCGCCGGCACCTTCCGCGCATGGCATCCGGTGAGGAATTTTTCGCGCTGCGCGGCCATCTCTTCGGGCTTCTTTTTGCCCATCGCGCGTCGCAGCAGGTCGGCGTCGCCGAGCGAGAACCCGGCCAGGCGGTTCGCGATCTGCATCACCTGTTCCTGGTACAGGATCACGCCCCAGGTCTCGGAAAGGATTTCCTCCAGTTCCGGCAGGTCGTACTTAACCTGCTTTTTGCCGTGCTTGCGCGCGATGAAGTCGTCGATCATCCCGCCCTGGATCGGGCCGGGGCGGTACAGCGCGTTGAGCGCGGTCAGGTCCTCGAGGCGCGTCGGCTGGTAGCGCTTCAGGATGTCGCGCATGCCGTGCGACTCAAACTGGAAGATCCCGGTCGTATCGCCGCGCGAAAACAGCGCGTACACGCCCGCGTCGTCGAGCGGAAGCGACGCGAGGTCGACCGTCACGCCGCGGTTGTGCTGAATCAGGCGCACGGCGTCGTCGAGCACGGTCAGCGTCGTGAGGCCCAGAAAATCCATCTTGAGCAGGCCGATCCGCTCGAGCGCGTTCATGTCGTACTGCGTCGTGATTTCATCCTTGTTCGACTTGTAGAGCGGAACGATTTCGGTGAGCGGCTGCGGAGAGATCACCACGCCCGCGGCGTGCGTCGATGCGTGCCGCGCGAGCCCTTCGAGGCGCAGCGCGACTTCCACCAGTTCTTTCACTTTCTCGTCCGACTTGCGCAGCGATTCAAGCTGCGGCGTTTGCTTCAGCGCGTCCTCGAGTTCGATGTTGAGCGTCGTCGGAATCATCTTGACGATCTTGTCCACTTCGCCGTACGGCATGTCGAGCGCGCGGCCCGCGTCTTTAAGCACTGCTTTCGCGGCCATCGTGCCGAACGTGATGATCTGCGCGACGCTCTGTTCGCCGTACGTCTTCCGTACGTAGTCGATCACCTCGCCGCGGCGGCGCATGCAGAAATCGATGTCGATATCGGGCATTGAAACGCGCTCAGGATTGAGGAATCGCTCGAAGAGTAGATCGTATTGCAGTGGATCGACGTCCGTGATTTGCAGCGCGTAGCTGACCAGGCTGCCCGCCGCCGACCCGCGCCCCGGTCCTACCGGGACTCCCTGCGCGCGGGCGTAGCGGATGAAATCCCAGACGATCAGAAAATATCCGGCGAAACGCATCTTCTGAATCATCGCGATTTCGTCGGAGAGGCGCCGCTCGTAGTCGGCGATCGGATGGCGCAGGCGATTTTCCTTGGCGAGGCGTTCGAGCTGCACCGCGCGCGCCGCGAATCCCTCGCGCGCAACTTTCTCAAAATACGAATCGGTGGTGTACCCCGCCGGAACCTTGAACTCGGGGAAGGGATTGTCCACGCGGCGGATTTTCACGTTGCAGCGCTCGGCGATCGCGACGGTGCGCGATACCGCGTCCGGCAACTCGCGGAAAACCTGCGCCATTTCCTCGGCAGTTTTGAAATAAAACTGGTCGGTCGCGAATTTCATCCGCTGGGCGTCGCTCATTGTCTTGCCCGTCTGGATGCACATCAGCACTTCCTGCGCGTGCGAGTCGGATTGGGTGAGGTAGTGGCAATCGTTCGTGGCCACGAGAGGAATGCCGGTTTCGCGCGAAAGGTTGACGAGATCGCGGTTGACCCGCGTCTCGACTTCCAGACCCTGGTCCTGCACTTCCAAAAAGAAATTGCCCTTGCCGAAAATGTCGCGCAGGCGATAGGCGTTCGTCCGAGCCTGATCGTATTTTTCGTTGAGCAGCGCGTCAGCCACTTCTCCGCGCAGGCACGCCGAGAGCGCGATCAGCCCCTTGCTGTGCTGTGCGAGTAGCTCGTGATCCACGCGCGGCTTGTAGTAAAAACCCTCGAGAAAACCGGTGGAAACGAGCTTAATCAGGTTCCGGTAGCCCTCGTCGTTTTCGCACAAAAGGACGAGATGGTTCGAGCGCTCGGCTTCCGCGCCACGATTTTTGTGATTGTCCGGCGCGACGTACACTTCGCAGCCGATGATCGGCTTCACACCGTGCGTTGTCGCCTGGTGATAGAAATTCGCGGCGGCGAAAAGATTGCCGTGATCCGTCACTGCGACCGCAGGCATTCCGCGGCGCGCGGCTTCGGCGGTCAGCTCGCCGATTTCGCAAGCGCCGTCGAGAAGAGAGTAGTCCGTGTGAAGGTGCAGGTGAACGAAATTTGACGAGCCCGAGTGCGCCATGTGAGCCCATTGTAAACCAGAGTTGCGGAGCGGTGTACGCAAACCTGCGCGCGGCCGAAAATCAGCGAATTTCCGGCGAGCGAGCCGCGCGGCAAAATTTTGTGCCAGTTAAGGCCGGTTAAGCGTGCAATTCCTGCCATTTTGTGACATTTAAGAGGGGTTAAGCGCGTGCGGAAAAATGCGCGTTCGAAGGCTAAAAATCGCCGGATTCCTGCGTATACGTGAAGCCCGGAAGGTTCGCGGAAGTTGCGGTATGCGTGATTTTCACGCGCACAGGCGGATCGGTTTCCGAGCCCGCCTTTCGCAGCACGGCAAACGTGGTGAGCGCTTCGTTGTAGATTTTGGTGATCAGAAATGAGTCGCCGGTGTCGTCTTTCTTCCAAACTTGGCCGACTTGAACTTTTTTTACGCTCACCCTACGAATGTAGACACATTCAAAGAATGCGTCAATACGCGTGACGCCGCGTGATTCGCGGGACGGCAACCCGATCGGGGCGCGTTCGTTTTAGTGGTTTCCCCTGCGCCTCTTGTGGCATCTTATTTCTGGCGGTGGACGAGGCCATGGCAGACGCAAAGCAGATCGCGGTCGTGATGTTTCAGTTGGGCGGGCCGGACAGCCAGGAGGCTGTCGAGCCGTTTCTCTATAATCTCTTTTGCGATCCGGACATCATAAATTTCCCCGGTTCGTTTCTCGCCCGCAAACCGTTGGCGAAACTGATCTCCACGACGCGCTCGAAATCCGTCCGGGTGAAATACGCCGAGATCGGGGGCGGGTCGCCGATCCGTCGCCTCACGGAGCAGCAGGCGAGGGCGCTCGAAGTGGCGCTGCGTCCGCACATTTTTGCGCGCACGATCGTGGCGATGCGCTACTGGCACCCGAGTACGGAGGAAGCGATCGCGTCGCTCGCGAGCGGCCCTTACGATGAGCTCGTCCTTTTGCCGCTGTATCCGCACTACTCTTTCGCGACGACGGGCAGCAGCCTGAAAGAGTGGAATCGCCTGTATAAGCCGAGCGTTCCGGTGCATCTCGTGGATCATTTTTTCGATCATCCGGACTACATCGCGGGAATCGTGGACCGCGTCAACGGCGTGCTGCGCCAGCTTCCGTGGCGCGAGGAAGTTCATCTCGTCTTCAGCGCGCACGGCCTGCCGATGTCGCTCGTGGAAAAGGGCGATCCGTATCCGCAGCACATCGAGGCGACGGTGCGCCTGGTGCGCGAACTCGGAGCGTGGCCGAATCCGCACGCGCTCTGCTATCAGAGCAAGGTCGGCCCGCAGAAGTGGCTTCAGCCGTCACTCACGGCGACGCTCGAAGGACTGGCGAGCGACGGCGTGAAGCGCATGCTGGTGATTCCGATTTCATTTTTGACCGAGCACATCGAGACGCTGCACGAAATCAATATTGAAGCGCGCGAACACGCCGAAGCGCTCGGCGTCACCGATTTTCACATGATGCCCGCGCTGAACGATTCGCCGCTCCTGATTCGCGCGCTCGCGGATCTGGTGCTGCGCGCGGTCGGCCGGCGAGCGGGAGTTGCGTCGCTCGCTACCTGAAATCGCGGGGCCGCTGTGCCCTCCGGAAGTTTGTCTCGCTCTCGCCATCGCCTCACCCATTCCGAATACATGCTGCGATAGAACCAGCGCAGAGGAAGGCGCTGCGCGCGCCATTTCTAACGTCGTGGCTGAAGCCAAGACCTACAAACATTCGAAGCGGGCGGGTCCCGACAGGATCAGGACGGAGGAGACGCGTTTGAAACCCGCTCCTACGAAGACAAAGGCCGAGACCCACCCTTCGCAAAAGCCGCGAAGGTTGGGGCACCCGGAAAACCAAAGGCGAAAGGCTGGGCCACCCGCCAAGCGCAGAAGGCGCGACAGAAGTTAGGGAAATTCAGGGGAGGGATCGCGAGCGCCGTAGGTGCGACACCTAGCCGAATACGAAGTTGGGGTCAAATTCCACGCCGTGCTTTTTCAACAGGGCGACCAATTCCGCGTCGAAGGTCATTCTCCTGTGATGCGATTCCTGAGTTTGTATGTATCGAACGACCTCAGGAACGCGGGAAGAACTCACGCTGAACGCCGCGTAGCCTTGTTGCCACGCGAATTTGTTGCCTTGCTCGTTCGCCCATCGCGATGAATTCGATTTGATGGCGAGGACCGCCTTGGCGAGTGCCAAGGTTGGCGGGACCTGGATGAGGAGATGAATATGATCGTCCATCCCGCCCACGGCATGAACGAAAATCCCGTGGTTCTTGCAGATGCCTGCAACGTAGGCCCACATTCGGGGTTGGAATTCTCTTGAAATGGTTTTGCAGCGATATTTCGTGCTGAACACGATGTGAATTACGTTCTGGGCGTACGTGTGGGGCATCTGTCGCACCTACGGTGCTTGGCGTCCTATATATCACGGACCCAGCCCTGCCGGGCTGGGTCTAACCTCTGTCGCACCTACGGTGCTTGGGGAATGGCCGGGACCCAGCCCTTCCGGGCTGGGCTAACCTGTGCCGCACCTACGGTGCTCGCGATCCCCATTCATGCATTTCTAACCTCTGGCGCACCTACGGTGCTCGGGGAACGGCGGGACCAACCTACCGGGACCCAGACCCAGACCCAGACCCAGACCCAGACCCAGACCCAGCCCTTCCGGGCTGGGCTAACCTGTGCCGCACCTACGGTGCTCGCGATCCCCATTCATGCATTTCTAACCTCTGTCGCACCTATGGTGCTTGGCGTCTTATAGATCACTTAAACGCCCGTGGTATAACCGTAACGTGGAATTCTCACTCACCGACGAACAGCAGCAGCTCCGGCACACGGTGCGCGAATTCGCCGAGGGCGAAATCGCGCCGCACGTGATGGAGTGGGACGAGGCCTCGCGGTTCCCGTCGGAAATCATTCCCAAGCTGGCTGAGATGGGTTTTCTGGGCGTCATTTTCCCGGAGAAATACGGCGGCGCGGGAATGGGCTACGTCGAATACGCGATCATCATCGAAGAGCTTTCGCGCGTGGACGGCTCGATCGGGATCATCGTCGCGGCGCACAATTCTCTCTGCACGAATCACATCTTCAAATTCGGCACGGAAGAGCAGAGGCAGAAATACGTGGTGCCGCTGGCGCAGGGGAAAAAGCTCGGCTGCTGGTCGCTGACGGAGCCGGAAGCAGGATCGGACGCGGGCGGAACGCGCACCGTCGCGGCGAAAAAGGATGGCGGATGGGTGCTCAACGGCGCGAAGACGTTCACGACGAACGGGCATTACGCCGATATTTGCGTCGGGATGGCGGTGACGGACGCGTCGAAAAAGCAGCACGGAATTTCGGCGTTCGTGATCGAGAAGGGAACTGCGGGGTTTCGTCCGGGCAAGAAGGAGAACAAGCTCGGGCTGCGCGCGAGCGATACGAGCGAGGTGGTGTTCACGGATTGCCGCGTGCCGGGCGAGAATCTGCTGGGGCGCGAGGGCGAAGGGTTCGTCAACAGCCTGCAGATTCTGGACGGCGGGCGGATTTCGATCGCGTCGCTGGGGCTGGGGATGGCGCAGGGCGCGTACGAATGCTCGGTGCGATACGCGAAGCAGCGGAAACAGTTCGGCAAACAGATCGCCGAGTTTCAGGCCATTCAATTCAAGCTGGCCGACATGGCGACGCAGATTGACGCCGCGCGCTTGTTGACGTATCGCGCCGCGTGGCTCGCCGACCGCGCGATTGCGTCGGGCGATTCGGAAGCGCGGATCACGCGCGAGTCGAGCATGGCGAAGCTGTACGCCGGGGAAGTGGCCGTGCGCGTCGCGAACGAGGCGGTGCAGATCCACGGCGGCTACGGCTTCACCAAGGACTATCCCGCGGAAAAATATTATCGCGACGTCAAGATCTGCACGATCGGCGAAGGCACCAGCGAAATTCAGCGGATGGTCATCGCGCGGCAGCTGCTCGGGAAGGGATAGCGCCGGACTCGACGGGAAGTTGTGACAAGCTGACCGGACATGGTGGCACAATGGAATCCGGTTGAAGGAGGATTGCGATGAAATCAAATTTGCTGATTGTGGTGGGTTTGATTGGTGTGGCGTGGATGGCAGCGACGCCGGTCCGGGCGCAGGAGGTGACCACAGAGACGGTGGAGGGCGTCACCAATTTCCATCGCCTCGAGACCACGGTTGCTTGCGCCGGTGCGACCAAAATCGAGGCGATACCCGAAATTAAGAAGATGGGTTTCGCGTCGATCATCAACTTGCGGCAAGACAGCGAACCCGGCGCGGACGTCGAAGCGGAGGCATCTGCCGCGAAAGCCGCCGACATCCGCTACTACCATATCCCTTTCAATGGCGCCGCACCCGATCCCGCAGCGGCTGACAAGTTTCTGGATGCGATCACCACGAAGGGCAGCGAGCCGGCGTTCATTCACTGTGCGGGCGGCGGCCGAGCGGCTACGATGTGGTTTATCAAGCGGCTTGTGGTCGATCATTGGGACGTCGAACGCGCCGCAAAGGAAGCGGCGGCGCTGGGCATGATCAGTCCATCGCTCAAGCAATTCGCCATCGATTACGCGCAGACACACAAGCGATAGACGCCGGATGGTGAGAGTACCCGCCAAGCATGCGCGCCGGGCACGGCATGCCGTGCCCCTACGGAATCGTTGGCGGGACGCAAGGCTCGTTGTTCCGCGCCTATGCTGATTGGCGCGCGGTGGAGCTGAAGCCTCCGTAGGTCAGATAGACGCCGAGAAGAAGCGAAAAGCAAACGTACCCGTAAAAATACTGCGCGTAGTGAAGCCCTCCGAGGAAGAGATTCGATTCCGTTTCCGGCGAGAGAAACAAAAACAGCAGGCCTTTGATCAGCGTCAACCAGCCGAGGACGGTGACGACGACCGGCAGCGCGCCGCCCGACCAGACGTTGTGGGCGAGAATCATTGCCAGTCCGCCGAGGGTCGTGATCACACCGAGGAATAACAGCAATGGGGCGTTGTGAAGAACCGCCGTCACCGTGTCCACGGTCAATTGCTTGTGCGTCATCATGGATAGCGCGACGAGAATGCAATAGAGCCCGAGTAGCTTGCTAAGAAACGCAGTGCGTGAAGGCATGGCGTCCTCCGAAATTCATCCGCTGATCCGGAATTCCGATATGGGCATCTGGCTTGGGCATCGTACGCTTGTCCTGCTCTGAACACCACGAATTCGCCAGCAGGCGATGGTGCGCGGCGAAGGTCGAGCGAGGTGGATGGGCAGCATCGCACCAAGAAAGTTTGCCGGGCGTCCGCCAGGGCGGACTGCGCCCCTACGGATAACATCGAGGTCGGATGATCGAGATGGATGGCCAACATCGCGCTAAGGAAGCGGGCCGAAACAGCAGATCCCTCACACCGGCCGGAATGCGGCCGGGTTCGGGATGACAAACTTGGATGTGCGGCAGACCCTTGGGAAACGGGTGTATAATCCGCCGCCGAAATGAGAAATGCGAAGTGAATAGGGCGCGGCGGATAAGTGGGGCAAAAGGGGGGATTTGCATGAGACTTCGTTTGCTGGTGAGTTTGAGTTTGTTCACGTTCGGGGCGTTGTTTCTAGTTGCGGGGCGGGCGTCGGCGCAGCAGTCGTGCGAGAGTTTGGCGTCGCTGAAGATGCCAAACGTCACTATCACGCTTGCGACAGCGATCAGCACGCCGCCGGATTTCGAGGTGCCGAGCACTGGCGGACGGTTTGGCACGCCTGCCGGCCTGAAGGTGTCGGTGCCGTTCTGCCGCGTGGCCGGATTCGCGGCGCCCACGAGCGATTCGCATATTTCGTTTGAGGTGTGGCTCCCCGTCGCTGCGAGCTGGAACGGGCATTACGTCGGAATCGGGAACCCCGGATTCATCGGATCGATCAGCTACGCGGGGCTGAGCCGGGAGGTCGCGCGCGGTTCCGCGGCGGCGTCAACCGACACGGGCCATTCGGATGTGGGCGCGACGAGCGAAGCGCCGGATAAATGGGCGATCGGACATCCGGAGAAGATTGCTGACTGGGGACACCGAGCGGTTCACGAGACAGCCGTCGCGGCGAAGCAACTGATTCAAGCGTATTACGGCAAGCCCGCGAGTTTGTCCTTCTGGAGCAGCTGCCATGAAGGCGGCAATCAGGCGCTGACCGAGGCGCAGAAGTATCCGACGGACTTTGACGGAATCGCCGCGGGCGATCCGGCGTATTACATCACGCACCTGCAAGCAGCGTCTGAGTACATCACATGGGTGGCGCTGAAGAACGGAGTGAAAGCGCCGGGCTACATTCCGCCGAGCAAGTATCCCGTGATCCACCGCGCAGCGCTCGATGCGTGCGACAAGCTGGACGGCGTGCGCGACGGTTTCATCGAGGACCCCACGCGCTGCCACTTCGATCCGGAGACGATCCGGTGCCCGGGGAATTCGGACTACGCGTCATGTCTCACGGAGCCACAGGTGCAAACGGCGAAGCTGGTGTACGCGGGGCCGAAATTTTCGGACGGCAAGCAGATTTATCCGGGCTTCGATCCGGGTAGTGAGCTGGGCTGGGGATTGATGATGGCCGGTCCCGAGCCGCTGAGCATCAGCACGGGATTTTTCAAAAGCATCGTGTTTGGAAATCCGGACTGGGATTTCCGGACGTTCGACGTCGATCGCGATACGCGCCTGGCGGACGAGAGATACGGAGCCATGCTGAACTCGAACGATCCGAATCTGAAGCCGTTTAAGGATCATGGCGGGAAGCTGCTCATCTACCAGTCGTGGGACGAGGCGATCATTCCTCCGCGCAGCATGATCGATTACTACGAGAGCGTGCTGGCCGCGATGGGCGGGCCGGCGAAGACGCAGGATTTCGTTCGCCTGTTCATGGTGCCGGGGATGGGAATGTGCCCGGGCTTCGGAATGGGGAACGACGGCACGTTCGACGCGATGGATGTGGTCGAGAAGTGGCGCGTGACGAATGTGGCGCCGGATAGAATTATCAACTCTCACAAGGTTGCGGGCGTCGTCGACAGGACGCATCCGGCGTGCCCGTACCCGCAAGTGGCGATCTACAAAGGCACCGGCGATCCGCTGGATGCCGCGAGCTTCACGTGCGGCAATCCGAAGTGGTGAGCGCGGAGAAATAGCTTCGGCGAGGTTATCGAATTCTCATACGGCCTCGCTTTGTTGGCCTCCCCGCTGTTAGCGACGGTGAAGAGAGATTCATCGCTCTGACAACGAGCGATGGAAAACAGTACTTCGACTGCGTAGCCGGGCGTCCCGCAGGAGCGGGACGAAGGAAATAGTCCGGCCACTCCACTCAGAATGACGGTGTGGATAGGTGTGTCCTGCAAAACTGCGATTCTGAGGCTGCCCAACGCTGTTTCCTTTGAAGTTTCAAGGCCCAACTGCTAACTTTCAAAATTCGGCTATCGCTGACGAGAAGCGATTTGGAGTTGCGGATTTCAGACTTGAAAGGGCGGAGTGCTGGAGATGACCATGAAACTGGGAGAGATCGCCGAGAAGCTGGGGTGCGCGGTCGAGGGCGACGCGGCGCTTGAAATCACGGGCGTGGCTGGGATCGAGGAGGCGCGCGAGGGCGAGCTGACGTTTCTCGTGAACCGCAAGTACCGGCGGGCGCTCGAGGAGACGCGCGCGTCGGCGGTCCTGGTTGCGCGCGAAGAGGCGCGGCCGCGGATCGCGGCGCTGCGCTCGGCGAATCCGTATCTCGATTTCGCGCGGGCGATCGAAATGTTTCATCCCGAGCCGAAGTACGCGCCGGAGGTGCATCCGACGGCGATCATCGCAGGGTCCGCGAAGATCGGGGTGGGCGCGCACATCGGGCCGTACTGCTTCGTGGATGAGGACGTCGAGATCGGGCGGCACGCGGTGCTGCACAGTTTTGTGACGATCTATCGCGGGGCGCGGATCGGGGACGACTTTTTCGCTCACGCACACGCGTGCGTCCGCGAGGATTGCCGGATCGGCAATCGCGTGCTGCTGCAAAACGGCGTAGTGGTGGGCAGCGACGGCTTCGGGTTCGCGCGCGAAGCGAATGGACGCTGGCACAAGATGCGACAAGCGGGAATCGCGGTGATCGGAGACGACGTGGAGATTCAGACGCACAGCGCGATCGATCGCGCGACGGTCGGCGAAACGCAGATCGGGCGCGGGACCAAAATTGATAATTTGGTGCAGGTCGGGCACGCGTGCAGGGTCGGCGAGGATACGCTGCTGTGCGGGCAGGTGGGGCTTGCCGGAACGACGCACGTCGGGAACCGGTGCATTCTCGCCGGACGGGTCGGCACGGCGGGGCATTTGACCGTCGGCGACGGAGCGACGATCACCGCGCAAAGCGGCGTACCGACGGACGTCCCGGCGGGCGCGATCTACTCGGGCTATCCCGCGATGGAAAATCTGGCGTGGCGGAAGTCGGTGGCGGTGTTCAACCGGCTGCCGGAATTGCAGAAGGAACTGCGCGAACTGCGAGACGAGGTGGCGCGGTTGCGCGCGAGGCCGAGCTAAGCGCTAGTTCTGCGATTCGGCGGCGGATGCGGGGAGTCAGACGGTTCGGGCGGCGGAGGCGGCGCTGGCGGCGGGGCGTACGCGGACGCGCAAGACTTTGCGTTGATTGGCTTCGAGGACCTGGAAGCGGAGGCCGTCGAATTCGACGACTTCGCCGGGTTTGGGAACGTGGCCGGCGACGCCGTTGAGGACGCCGGCGATCGTTGTGGCATTGGCGTGCTGCGCGGCGGTGTCGAGCTGGACGCCGAAAAGCTCGCCGACCTTGTCCACGGGCACGCTCCCACGCAGGACCATTGCGCCGCCGCTTTCGCGGATCACGTCCGGCGCCGGGCGGCGATCCTCTTCGCCTATTTCGCCCACGATTTCCTCAACGAGGTCTTCCACGGTGACGACCCCAGCGAGCAAGCCGTACTCGTCGATCACGACCGCCATCTGCTGATTCTTGCGCTGCATTTCCTTGAGCAGGTCCGAGCCGAATTTCGTTTCCGGGACGAACAGCGCGGGGCGCATCAGCGTGCTGACGGTGCGGCGCGCGGCGTCGCGGTCGGGGACTTCGAGCATGTCGCGTGCGACGACGATGCCCACGATATCGTCGAGAGTTTTTTCGTACACAGGCAGGCGCGAAAATTTGGTTTCAACGACGCGGTCGCGCAGCTCTTCAAGAGTGGCGCTGGCAGGGATGGCGATGACATCGGGGCGAGGCGTCATGACGTCGCGGACGCGCTTGTCGCCGAATTCGATGACCTGTTCAATGAGGCGCGCTTCGTCCTGCTCGATGATGCCTTCTTCGGTGGCGGCGTCAACGAGGGCTTCGAGGGCTTGTTGCTCGCTTGCCGGCTCGCTGGGCTCTTCTTCCGAAAGGTGCAGGACCGAAATGTTGAGGTCGACGATCGCGCGAATGGGCCACAAGAGCCCGAGGAACACGCGCACCACCGGAACGAGCGGCGCGAGCCAGTTGCCGGAGACGCCCGCGAGCAAGAGCACGGGCAGGAGTTGCATGGCGATGACGACTTCGAGGCCGAGGAGTAGCACGACTTCGAGCGCCGCCTGCCACAAGTTAGGAACGAAGTAGACGACGCCGAGCGCCGTAACGGTGGCGACGACCACGAGCCAAAGGCGCGCGAGCAGGGTGAAAGCGAGCGCTGCGCGCGGGCGCTCCAACTTGAAGCGGGGCTCGATGTCCGATTCAAAGGTGTCGAGGTGATCGTGGACGCGGCCTGTGGTGACGCGGCCAAGGTCGCGGTACACACGGTCGAGATAGGAAGCCACGACAAGGCCCGCCGTCAGCGCGAAAAGGCCGACCGTGAAGAGAAGGATCTCCATCGTTAAGCCAGTCCGAGCGCGCGGCGGAGACGGCGCTCGCGCCGTTCCATTTGGCCGGTGTCGGTCTCGTGATCGTAACCCATCAAGTGAAGGATGCCATGAAGGATGAGGATGCGCATCTCGTCCTCGAATGTGCGTGCAAAGCGACGCGCGTTGCGGCGGGCGACGGCCGGAGCGATCGCTATATCGCCTATGTAGGAGGTAGAAGAAGCCAAAGAGGCAGAGGAAGTAGAGGACAAGAACCGGTTACGGTTGACGCGCGGCTTCCTTTGCAACCTTTGCTTCTTTTGCTTCCCTTGGTTCGCATCGACGGGGAAAGACAACACGTCGGTGGGGCCGCGCTTGCCGCGATACGCGCGATTCCAGCGCGCGATTTCGGCGTCGGTGACCAGGCAGACGGTGAACGATCCGGCAGGGAGGCGGACGGCGCGGCGCGCGCGGGCAAGAAACTTCGCCAGGTCCTTCACAGGAACTCGGACGCGATGTTGGCGGTTCACGATCATGAAACCGGAGCCTGCGGCGTGGCCGGCATGAGATGCGAATTGCCGGCGGGCCGCGGAATTATGCGATGCGGCATTCCGGCGGGATTATCGGCCGCGCGATTTTTTCGCGGCTTGCGCCTTCGGCTTAGCGTGCGCGATCCGGCCCTGCTTCGCCGCAGCGCGATGGTCTCCGGCCGCCTTGTCGTGCTTGGCCTGAGCCTTCGCTCCGATGGCGGCGGCTGCCGAGACGTGCTGCTTCGCCTCGGGCGCCGGAGCATGGGCTGCAGCGGGAGCTTCGGGCTTGCCGTGAGTTTTCGCGGCGGCCTGTTTGGGAGCGGCAGCGGGCGCCTTTTCATCCTTGCGCTTCTTTTTCTCTTTCTCTTCCTTCTTGGGTTCTTCCTTGATGCCAGCGAGAGAACGAAGCGCCTTGGTGCGGTCTTCGGGCGAGCGCGCCTTGCCACGCAACTGCAATTCGAAAAGCTGCTCGAGGATTTTGTCGAACTTCGGGCCGCGCGCGACACCGAGCGCGTCGAGTTCTGCGACCGGCAGCGCGAGACGCATCGGGCGCCATTTCTGGATGTAGCTGCGAATCTTGGAAACGGCGCGCGGATTCGGGATCTCGACTTCGATGTAGACGAGCATTTCCGGCGGCACGGACGCGAGGTAGAAATAAGCGTCGCGAGGCGAATTCGTCTTGCGGCTTTTCAGTACCTTGACGATCTTCTGCGCCTCGGGCAGAAGATGGGCGATCGCGTCCACTTCGGCGGACCGAAACTCCATCCGGCGCAGGGCCGCCGCGGACTCGCGAGACTTCAAGCGGCCGAGAACATAGCCCGTGACCACGACCTGAAGGCGAGGGCGAATCCCCGCGGCGAGAAAATTCGCGCGCACGCGAGCGAGCTTGTTGAGGCTATCGTAGTCGGGCTTGCGGCGTTGGAGATTCGGGTGGATGGCGGCGAGCAGTCCGTGCGCTTCCCACTGCTTGAGCGTGGCCACGGGATTCTCTTCGCGCGCGAGCGAGCGGAGTTCGTCGCCCGCATCGGCGCCTTCGATATTTTGATGAAGGCCGCGCTCCATCGCCAGGTCGAACCATTCCTGCGTGCGCGACTCGATCTTGGAGCCCATGCGGGCGCAGTAGCGAAGGATCCGCAAAAGGCGGATGGGCTGGTTCGTGAAGGCGTGTATCGACAGCGCGCGGACTTCCTGGCGCTCGAGGTCGGCGAGGCCGTTGGTAGGATCGAGCAGCAAGCCGCGCGACTGCGCGTTGAGCGATATGGCGATGGCATTGATTGAAAAATCGCGCCGCCGGAGATCGTCCATGATGCTGGAGAATCGGTATTCGGGTTTGGCGCCGGGATGGTCGTAGACATCATCGCGCGCGGCGGAAATCGAGCCGTCGGCGTCACCCGCGAAGATCAGCTCGTAGTGACGCAGCTTTTCGCTCTCCCAGGTAATGCGCGCGCCACCTTTTTCGAGTTCGTGCACCATGCGGACGGGATTGCCCTCGACGGTAAAATCCAGATCGCGGATCGGCTGTCCGCAAATCAGATCGCGGATGGCGCCGCCGGTGAGATAGACGTTGATGTCCTGCGACCGGGAGAGTTCCTGGACGCGTTCGAGCGCCGCCCTCTGCTCGGGAGAAAGCCTGCTTTCCAGCAAGTACATGTAATCGGGCATGAGTTCTTGCCTTTCCTTGCTCCGCTGATTTTCTTAGGCGCGCGGGTGGTGCGCCTTGTACACCTGTTTCAGACGTTCTTCGACGACGTGCGTGTAAATCTGGGTCGTGGAAATATCCGAGTGGCCGAGCATCATCTGCACGGAGCGAAGATCGGCGCCACGATCCAGCAGATGAGTGGCGAAGCTGTGCCGGAGCATGTGCGGCGTAAGTGCTTTACGAAGCCCAGCCTTGCGGCCGTAATCGCCGAGCAGCTTCCAGTATCCGATGCGATTCATCTTGCGGCCCTGCTGGTTGAGAAAAAGATGCGGGGAATGGCCCTCGCCCAGCAGTTTCGGCCGGGACGCGCGAAGATATTGCTGGACAGCGCCGAGAGCCTGGCGGCCGACCGGCACGAGCCGCTCCTTGTTCCCTTTGCCGATGCAGCGGAGGCAGCCGGCTTCGGCCTGCAGGTCGGAAACGCGCAGGCCGCAGAGTTCGGAGACGCGCAGGCCGCAGGAGTACATCAGCTCGATCATGGCGCGATCGCGCATGCCGACTGCGTCCTTCGTGTCCGGCTGGCGAAGCAAGCGGTCCACTTCCTCGACGCTCAAGAATTCGGGCAGGCTCTGGCGGAATTTCGGCGATTCGATGGTGACGGCGGGATCGTCCTCGACGTAGCCTTCCATGAGCGCGAAGCGGAAGAAGTGGCGGATGGTGACGAGGTGGCGCGCGACGGAGCGGCTATCGAGACCCCGGCGATATAAAGAGCCGAGGAAATCGACCACGTCGCTGCGCGTCACAGCCTTCGTGTCCAGGTGTCGCTCGGCGGCGAACGCGGCGAATTTGACGATGTCGCGGCGGTAAGCCTGGATGGTGTTGTCCGAGAGGCCCTTTTCGACCCGCAGACAGTTCAGAAATGTTCGAATGTGCGCTTCCAAATCCTGACCTCAGTTCCACCGATTACGGATGAGCCCGCGCCCCCGCGCGGCAAATCTACCGGGCCTTGCACTCGCGCTGGCTAGGCCCTGCCGTCAGCTACGGCGACGGCCTGCGCATCGCGGCGACGGAGAAGCAGAAAAAACTCCGCAAGCTCCTCGCAGCGCAGCAGGCGCGCCAGGCCAAAATACACCGCCGCCGACCCGAGAATCACGGCGGCCAACAGCGCGGCCTGGGCCGCTAAATGACTCGCGACCGCGAAATGTGAAAACCGCAGCGCCGCGTAACACGCCGCCGCCATCACTGCGGCGCAGAGCACGATCCTGGCGAACGATCCTGCAAGCCCGCGCGCGCCGAGACGGCCGTGGCGCTTGCGGAAAACGAGAAAGAGCGCGCCGAAATTGAAATAGGCGGTGAGCGCGCTGGCCAGCGCCGGGCTGCCGTTTGAAAGAGTGCGAAAAAAGAACAACAGAAAAACGGCATTCAGCACGATGTTCATCCCGAGCGCCCAAGCGCCCACGCGCGCGGGAGTCATCGTGTCCTGCGTCGAGTAGTACATCGGTGTGATGAGCTTGATCGCGGCGAAGGCCGGCAATCCGAGCGAATAAAAGAAGAGCGCATGGGAGGTCAGCGAGGTCGACCCGGCGCTGAACTGCCCGTGCTGGAACAAGACCTGAATGATCGGCCGCCGCAGCAGGACCAGGCCCACGGCCGCGGGTATCGTGATGAACGAAACGATCCGCAGGGAGAAGCCGAAGGTGCGCTTCATTTCGTCCCAGTTCCCGGCGGCGATCTGATGCGACATCGTCGGCAGAAGTGCGGTGGAGATCGCGATCGCGTAGCTGCCGAGGACAAGCTGCATCACGCGGTCCGCGACGTACAGGGAAGTGATGCTCCCCGACGGCATGCGGGAAGATGTGGCGAAAATCGTGTCCACGAAGAGATTGATCTGATAGACGCCCATGCCAAAGAAGCTGGGTCCCATCAAGCGCGCCACTTTCCGCACGCCGGGGTCGGAGAGAGAGACGGTCGGCGCAAAGGTCATGCCGCGACGGAGGAGCGCTGGAACCTGCATGGCCAACTGCACGGCTCCGCCAAGCAGAATGCCCACGGCCAATGCCACGGCAGGCGTCCGGAAACCCTGCGGCGCCCAGCGAAGAATCGGACGGTATACCACGGCGGTCGAGCACGCGATCATGGCGAGATTGAAAAAAATGGGCGTCGCCGCAGGCAGCGCGAACGCCCGAAAGCTGTGCAGGATGGCGGTCGCGAGCGCCGCTAGACCGATGAAAAAGATGGCCGGGAAGATGATCCGGTTCAAATAGACTGCGAGATCCCATGATATGTGCTGTCCGCCAAACAGGGCATAGATGCCGATCACTTGTCGGGAGAAGATCGCTCCCAACGCGGCCGCTACGGCGAGCAGAATGGCGAGTCCCCAGAAAACTCGCCCGGCGAATTGCCAGGCGCTCCCGCGCGGGCCTTGGCGTAAGTAGCTCGTGAATATAGGGATAAAGGAGGCGCCCAGCGACCCCTCGCCGGTCATGCGGCGCACCAAATTGGGGATCCGGAATGCCAGCACGAAGGCGTCGGCAGCGGGGGATGTCCCGAGGAGGAGAGCCACCCGTTGATCGCGTAAGTATCCGCAAATCCGGCTGATAACGGTGATGAGGGCTACGACGGAGGCCGATCTTAGGACCTGCCCTTTGCTGTCAATCGGCTGGACTCCGGTGCTAACTCTTTCAGCACCAATAAGTTGACAAACACCGCGATGAAGATAACATAGTCTGCGACTAGATAGCAATATGCTCCCCGAAAAGGCCGTCGCTCAGTGAAAAATCGGGCTCCATCCTCGACGCACAAGAAGGTGGTGGTGCTTCTGCTGAACCGGAAGGCTGTGAAAGGCTACCTGAACCCTCCCGCGCTGGGCCATTCGGAATCAATCGACCTGCTGACGCTCGATGGGGAACACGAATCGATTGCACTCAATGACGTGAAGTCGGTGTATTTTGTCCGCGAGTTCAAGGACGCATTTGAACCGGAGCGGAAGACGTTTCTCAGCCGACCGAAGCTAGATGGTTTGTGGGTGCGGCTGAAGTTTCGCGACGACGATGCGATGGAAGGGATCGTCTCGAATAACCTGCTCGATCTGCTCGACACCGGCGTGCAATTGACGCCGCCCGACCTGCACGGGAACGTGCTGCACATGTTCATTCCGCGCTCGGCGCTTGCCGAGATGAAGGTGCTGGGAGTTGTGGGAGTGGCGCGGCGCTCGCCGCGGGCCACGCGAGAGATGCGTGCGGTGATCGAAGCGCAGTCGAAGCTCTTCAGCGAATAGCCCGTACACCCGCCGCGCGAAATCCACAAGACAAATTGGCTCTTTACGTCGTTCGGGCGTAATCTATATTGGCCTGCAGGACAGAGCCAATGTTGCCGCTCCATTTACAGCCCGAAAGCCACATACCGCTGTACGTCCAATTGCGCGACCAGCTTCGCGCGCTGGTGCATTCCGGCGAGCTTCGCACGGGAGACCGCATTCCCGCGAGCCGTGAATTGGCGGGGCAACTCGGCGTCCATCGCACCACAGTGGCGAACGCATATGCGGAACTTGAATCGGAGGGTTTGATTCAAGGGCACGTCGGGCGCGGCACGTTCATCTGCGGCATGCCGGCGAAGCAATTCTCGCCACCGCCGCGGACAAATGGCCACGGGCCGATGCGGTGGGAGGCATTGTTTGCCGACGAGCGCGGCGAGGAAAGCCTGAGCCGCATGATGCCGGAGGTGCCTCCCGGAGCGATTGCCTTCACGGTGGCGCGTCCCTCCGGAGAATTTTTCCCGGTCGAGGATTTCCGCCGCTGCGCGAACGCTGTTTTGGGCGGAGAAGGCCGCCGCATCCTGCAGCTCGGCTCGACGGACGGCTACGAGCCGCTGAAGAGCGAGCTGATCGATCTGTTTCGCGGCGAGGGCATGAACGTTCGCCCCGAGCAGCTTTTGATCACCGACGGCTGCCAGCAGGCGATCGATTTGGTCTGCAAGGCGTTTTTGCGTCCGGGCGATGCGGTGGCGCTAGAGAACCCGGGCTATCCGGGAGCCATCGCCATTCTTGCGGGAGCGCGCATTCGCATCCTTTCTGTGCCAGTGCAGGCCGACGCGGCGCGCACGGGCCATGCGGGACTCGACGTAGATGCGCTGGAGACGGTTCTGCTGCAGAATCGCGTGAAATTCCTCTTGATCACGCCGGATTTTCACAATCCGACGGGTACAGTGCTGCCCGTTTCCGAGCGCCGGCGGCTGCTCGAACTTGCCGGGCACTACCAGGTGCCGGTAATTGAAGATGCGATCTACGCGCGGCTGCGGTTCCGCGGCAATGCGGTGCCGTCGCTCAAAGCGCTGGACACGCTCGGCAATGTGATCCAGATCGACAGTTTTTCGAAGACGGCTTTTCCCGGCCTCCGCGTCGGCTGGTGCATCGGCGCCGAGAGCGCGATCGAGCGGCTGCGTCTGCTGAAGCAATCGACGGACCTTCACACGGATCAGCTCTCGCAGGCCGCGATGGCGGAGTTCATGCGCCGGGGGTATTTCACGCGGCACGTCGAGAAGATGACGAAGGTATATCGCAGCCGGCTCGAAGCGATGGAAGGGGCGTTGCAGAAGCACATGCCGGACGGAACTTCGTGGACGCACACGGAAGGCGGAATGTCGCTGTGGGTGACGCTGCCAGCGGGATTCGACGCGGGCGAATTGCTGATCCACGCACGCGAACGCGGCGTGTTGTTTCTGCCGGGGCGATATTTCTACTCGCAGCATCCGCAGCCGAACACGCTGCGGCTCGGCTTTACGGCCGTGGACGAAAAGCGGATCGAGCGGGGCGTCCACACGTTTTGCGAATTGCTGAAGACCGAGCTTCGCAAACGGGAGCGGGGCGGGCGGAGCGAATTGCCAGCGCGCGTGGCGCTGATTTAAACGATGCGATTGGCGATCCGATGACGATGCTGCTCAAGCCCAATCCTGCGAATCACTGCTTCGGTTGCGGCGGCGCGAATACGCGCGGAATGCAGCTTACGTTCGAGCAGGACGATGATGCCAAGCGCATACGCGGGCGATTTCGCATCAGCGCGGACTATCAGGGAGGCGTCGGATTCGTGCACGGGGGAATCGTGGCGACGCTTCTCGACGAAGTGATGGCGAAGGTGAGCCGGTTTCGCGAGGATCACGCCATGACGGCCGAGCTGACGGTCGAATACTTGAAGCCGGTGCCGGTCGATCGAGACGTGACCATCGAGGGTTGGGAAGTCGAGCGGAACGGGCGCAGTTTGCGGCGTGAAGGCGAGATTCGGGACGCTTCGGGGACGATCCTCGCTCGCGGGAGAGGGCGTTTCGTGCAAATCGACCGGGAAGCGCTTCGCAAGAGACTTGGCGTTCAAGAGCAGGCCAAACACTAGGGAATCAAAAAAGGGAGAGCATCATGGAACTAATGAACAACAATTTGTGGCGGGTGAAAGTCGGGCTGGCCGAAATGCTCAAGGGCGGCGTGATCATGGATGTGACCAACGCCGAGCAGGCCAAGATCGCCGAAGAGGCGGGCGCGTGCTCGGTGATGGCGCTGGAGCGCGTGCCGTCGGACATCCGCAAGGAAGGCGGGGTGGCGCGCATGGCCGCGCCACGCGTGATCCGCGAGATCATGGAGACGGTTTCGATTCCCGTGATGGCCAAGGTCCGCATCGGACATTTCGCCGAGGCGCAGGTGCTCGAAGCGCTCGAGGTGGATTACATCGACGAGAGCGAAGTGCTGACCCCGGCGGACGAGGAGCACCATGTGTGGAAGCACGGATTCAAAGTGCCGTTCGTTTGCGGCGCGCGCAATCTGGGTGAAGCGCTGCGGCGCATCGCGGAGGGCGCGGCCATGATCCGCACGAAGGGCGAGGCGGGCTCGGGCAACATCGTCGAGGCGGTGCGGCACATGCGCGCGATCGTGGGCGCGATGAAGAAGCTGACGACGCTCGGCGAGGAAGAGCTGGTTCACGAAGCAAAAGAACTCGGCGCGCCGTTTGAGCTGGTTGCGTGGGTGGCGAAGAACGGCCAGCTGCCCGTGCCGAATTTCTCGGCGGGCGGAATTGCGACTCCGGCGGACGCTGCGCTGGTGATGCAACTTGGAGCCGAGGCGGTATTCGTGGGTTCGGGCATTTTCAAATCGACCGATCCAGCCGAGCGCGCGCGGGCGATCGTGAAGGCGACGACGCACTACAAGGACCCGAAGATTGTGCTTGAGGCTTCCGAAGAACTGGGCGAGGCGATGAAAGGGCTCGACGTGCGGCAGCTCGACGAGAAAGATTTGCTGCAAACGCGCGGTTGGTGAAGAGGATCAGTGGCTAGTGGCGAGTGACTAGTGGCTAGTGAAACGAAAATTGGGATTCTGGCGATACAGGGCGACTACGAAGCGCACGCTCGAATGCTCGAGCGCCTTGGCGTGGAGTATACGTACGTGCGCGTGCCCGGCGATCTGGTGGGGCTGAACGGGATCATCCTCCCCGGCGGCGAGAGCACGACGCACTTGAAGGTGCTGACCGAAGAGGGGCTGTTCGACGCGCTCAAGCAATTCGCCAAGAACGGCGGCGCGTTTTTCGGAACGTGCGCCGGGGCAATTCTGCTCGCGCGCACGGTGCACGGGCCCCCGCAGGACTCGCTGGGATTGCTCGACATCTCGATCCTGCGCAACGGATATGGGCGGCAGCTTGCGAGCGACGTCCGCATGGGGCCGACGAAGCTGCACAAGGATCCGCTCGAAATGGTATTCATCCGCGCGCCGATTATCGAATCCGTTGGGAAGGGAATCGAGGTGCTGGCGGAAGACGCGGGCCATCCCGTGCTGGTGCAGCAGGGACGGATCATGGCATCGACGTTCCATCCCGAACTGACCACCGATACCGCCGTGCATCAGCATTTCCTTCAATTAGTCGCTCAGTGATAGACTGCACTCACTTTTATGAGTGTCGGTGCGGCTCAGCCCGATGCGGAGGCCGCGGCGTCTGGTAATCGGGCGCCGCGAAGGCGCCGCCGTTTATGGCCTCTGTGGGTTCTTCTCTTAATTCTTCTGGGGGTCGTGACCTACCTTCATCGCTACGATCTGCGCAGCTACGCCGTGCTGGAACATTTCACCGATCCGCAAGCATCGGGACCGCTGCTGAACCTTGAGACCTATCCGGTGACGACGGAGGAGATCACGATCCCAGCGGCGAGCGGCCCGATTCGGGCGCGGCTTTTCCTCCCGGCCGGCGCGGCGCATCCGCACGGAATGGTGGCGGTCCACGGGATTCATCATCTTGGAATGGATGAACCTCGATTGATGAGTTTTTCGCGCGCTGTGGCGGGCAGCGGCCTCGCGGTGCTGACGCCGCAGATCGACGCGCTCGCGGACTATCACGTCGATGGAGCTTCGATCCCGATCATCGGAGAATCGGCCGCGTGGCTGGATCAACGACTGGGGACCGGCCCGGTAACGGTGACGGGAATCAGCTTCGGCGGCGGGCTGACGCTGCTGGCCGCGGCCGATCCACGCTACGCGCCGCACGTTCGCGCGCTCGCGCTGATGGGCGCTTACGACGATCTTGCGCGCGTTTCGCGCTTTCTGGCCACGAGCCAGGAGGAGTTTCCCGACGGCCGGACGATTCCGTTTGCCGCGCACGACTACGGCGCGTCGGTCTTCGTGTATGCGCACCTCAACCAGTTTTTTCCGGCGGGCGATCTGACCGCGGCGCACGAAGCGCTGCGCGCCTGGCTCCGGGAGCAGCCGGAAGACGCGAAGCCGTGGATCGCGAGGCTGAGTCCCGCGTCGCAGGGGACGATGGACGCGCTGCTCGCGCGCCGCATCGATGAGGTGCGGCCACAAATCCTAAATGCCATTCACACGGACGAGGTGGAGTTAGCGGCCCTGTCGCCGCACGGTCATCTTGCTTCGCTGCGCGTGCCGGTGTTCATTCTGCACGGATCGGCCGACAACGTGATTCCTCCGGCCGAGAGCCAGTGGCTGAAACAGGATGTGCCGCATGAGGACGTGCGCGCGGTTTTGATCACCGGCGCGTTCTCGCACGTGGACCCGGAAAAGGACGCAAGCATCTGGGAGGAGTTGCGGCTCGTCCATTTCATCGCGGGAGTGCTGCGGGCCGCGAATTAGAAAAGTTCGGTATGGGGACATGAGGAGTCTCGCCCTATCGAGATTCCCTTTGTTTGCGACGCCAAAGAGGGATTCATCGCTCGAAAGGCGAGCGATCGGAAAGCGTACTTCGACTGCGTGGCCGGACGTCCCGCAGGAGCGGGACGTCCAGCCAGTTCGCTCAGAATGACGATTTTGGCAGCCGTGTCCTGAGGGGGCGCGGCGTTACCTGACGGAAGCCAGCATTAGTTCCACAAAGCCAGAGACTCTTAGTCGTAGTATTCGGCGCCGAGGTGGGTGATCAGGTCTTCGCCCATCATCCAGCGGAGCGTGTTCTTGAGCTTCATCAGCTGGATGAAGAGGTCGTGCTCGGGGTAAAGCTCCTTGGCGCACATCGGCGATTTGAAATAGAAACTCAGCCATTCCTGGATGCCGCGCATGCCGGCGCGCTTCGCGAGATCGAAAAAGAGCGCGAGATCGAGGACGATCGGCGCCGCGAGGATCGAATCGCGGCAGAGGAAATCGACCTTGATCTGCATCGGGTAGCCGAGCCAGCCGAAGATATCGATATTGTCCCAGCCTTCTTTGTTGTCTCCGCGCGGCGGATAGTAGTTGATCCGCACCTTGTGGTGAATCTTGCCATAGAGTTCGGGATAGAGCTGCGGCTGGAGAATGTATTCAAGCGCGCCGAGTTTTGATTCCTCTTTCGTTTTGAACGAGCCGGGATCGTCCAGCACCTCGCCGTCGCGGTTGCCGAGGATGTTCGTCGAGAACCAGCCGTGGAGGCCCAACATGCGCGCCTTGAAGGCCGGCGCGAGAACGGTTTTCAGCAGGGTCTGCCCGGTCTTGAAATCTTTTCCGCCGATCGGGACTTGTTTGGCCTTGGCGTAATCCTCGAGCGCCGGGATGTCCACCGTCAGATTCGGCGCGCCGTTTGCGAACGGGACGCCTTCGCTGATCGCGGCGTACGCGTACAGCATGGACGGCGCGATGGCCGGGTGATTCGCCTTCATGGCCTTCTCGAACGAGTCGAGATCCTCGTGGACCGCTTCGGGCTTCATGAAAACCTCGGTCGAGGCGCACCAGACCATCACTAGCCGGTCGAGCTTGTTCTTTTTCTTGAAGTCGCGAATGTCCTCGCGGAGCTGCTCGGCGAGATCGAACTTCGTCTTGCCTTTCTTGACGTTGGTGCCCTGGAGATTCTTCACGTAATTCTGATCGAAGGCCGCCTTCATCGGGCGAATGCCCTTGAGGAACTTTTGCACCTTGGCGAGATCGCGCGCATCGAGCACGCCGGCCTTGGATGCGGCTTGGTAGGCGTCGTCGGGGAAGACGTCCCAGCCTCCGAAGACAATGTCATTCAGCTCCGCGAGGCGCACGAAATCCTTGATTCGGGGCGTGCGATTTTCGGTCCGCTTGCCGAGGCGGATCGTGCCCATCTGCGTGAGCGAGCCGACGGGAATGGATTCGCCGCGGCGCACGAGCTCGACTCCGGCCATCAAAGTGGTGCTTACGGCGCCCATGCCGGGCGTGAGCACTCCGAGTTTTCCTTTTGGCGGAGCGATACTCGCAGGCCTGCGCATTCAATTTCCCCCTTGTTTCGTTCGATGAGTGGCGCGCCGGTGTTTGTTGAGGGAACTCAAAAAATCCCGAGCCGTACGCGTCGTGCGCCCGCGTAACCTGTCGCGAAGCGCGGTTGGAACGAAGTACAGCATCATGCGGCATCCCGCGGGGTTTTGCAAATCGAATCCAAATCCTGCATCAGCCCATGTTTCAAGTTGTGACGCAGGAAAGATGAACAGAAGATTAAACGGATGGCTACGCGGCAGCGTACATATCAATATACAATGCGGATCGCTTTTGACTGGAATCTCGAAGCGCATACGGCGTTTGCGCGTCTTGAAAGGAGAATCGGGCCGTGAAACGATGGCGTTTGTTTTTCGCCTCGATCTCTCTTGCGGCGGCGATGACGATTCCGGTGAGCGCACAGCAGACCACGGACAGATTGACCGTGGCTGCGGCGCTCGATCTTGCGGAGCGGCAGAATTTGGATTTGATTGCCGCGCGCGCGCAGCGGGCCGTGGCGGCCGCCGGAGTGCGCGTGGCGGGAGAACGCCCGAATCCGACGGCGAGCTTTGGCGCTTCGCGGGATGCGCCGCACGAGAACGCGTTGATCGATCAGCCGCTGGAAATTGGACCGAAACGCCAGCGGCGGATCGATGTTGCGAAGCAGGAGGGTGCGTTGACCGAAACGGACATCTCGGCGATCGAGAGGCAGGTGCGCCGCAGTATCCGCGAAGGATATTATGGTCTGGCCTATGCTCGAGGATCTACTTCTCTGCAGGCCGATGCGCTGAAGCTGGCGGAGCGTCTCCGCGACATTGCGCGGGCGCGGTTTGAGAGCGGCGACATTCCGCAGCTCGAATTGACGCAGGCCGAACTCGAAGCTACGCGCGCGCATGCCGATCTGCAGGTCGCGCAGCAGGAAGAAAAAGTCGCGCTGAGCGACCTGAACGCGCTGCTGAACGAGCCCGCCGCAAAGGATTGGGACTTGGGCGATGCGCTTGTCACGCCTCCGCCGGCGACAACGCTCGACGAACTATTGGCCCGCGCAGGGAACTCGAACTCGGAGATCGCGCGAATCAGCCAGGAAGCAAGGCTGGAGCGCAGCCGCAAGGCTCTGCTCGAAGCCGAGCGCATTCCGAACCTCGGCCTGCAATTTGGCTTCGACCTCAATAATCCGGGAAGCGGAGTCAATTCAGGGGGCTACATGGTCGGGCCGCGCGGGCAGATATCAATGCCACTGCCGATTTTTTCGCACAATCAGGGTGAGATCGCTCAATCCACCGCCGCCGAGCGCGCTCTCGAAGGCGAACTCGCGGCGGCGCGGCGGGCGGCGGACGCCAAGGTCGAATCAGCTTATTTCGATCTGCGAGCGCGCCAAACGCAAGTGCAGCTGTACCGCGAAACGGTGGTTCCATCGTCTCAACGTCTTGAGGAAATGGCGGAAGAGAGCTATCGCGCCGGGAAGGCTGGTATCCTGACGGTTCTCGGCGCACAGCACGACGTGCAGCAAGCGCAGCGCGATTACCTCGGCAGCGAGCTTGCGATGCAATCGGCGTTTGCGCAACTGGAAGAAGCGGTGGGTGCGCCGCTCGAATAGGCGAGATCGAGATGATGAAGGCTAACAACACGAGAGTCCGGATGCTGTGGCTTGCCGCGGCGGGATTCTACGCGCTTGCAGTCGCGGGCTGCTCGGGGAAGCCAACGGAAGAATCAGCCGATTCAGGGTCGAAGGCCCAAGTGACCCTGACGCGGGTTTCGCGGGCTGACATTTCCGAGACGCTTTCGCTCACCGGGACGGCGGCCGCGCCACCGAACCAGGACGTCCGCGTGAGCGCGCTCGTTCCCGGCCGGATCGCGGAGCTGACGGTTGCCGAGGGCGACACAGTGAAGGCCGGCCAGATCGTGGCGAAACTCGATGACCGCACGTACCGCGGCCAGCTCCAGCAGGCCCTGGCGGCCGAGCGACAGGCCAAGGCAAACCTCGACAATGCGCAGCTGGCGCGTACGCGCAACGAAGACCTTTTCCAGCGCGGAATCGTGGCGCGCAAGGACCTCGAAGACGCGCGAACGCAGGAAAGCGTGGCCGCGGCGGGGCTGCAGCAGGCCGAGGCGGCACTCGATCTGGCGCGGCTGCAAGTCGCGCGCTCGGAGATCACTTCTCCGATCAACGGCGCGGTCGCCAAGCGGTTCGTGAGCGTCGGTGAGCAAGTAGACGGCACAGCCGCGCAGCCGATCGTCGAAATTGCAAATTTGAGCGAAGTGGAATTTCTGGGGAACGCGCCTGCAATGTATCTCGCGAAGATGCATCCCGGCGAGGCGGTCGAAGTCAGTTCTGAATCCGCTCCCGGAGAGGTGTTCCGCGGGCGCGTGGTGGCGATTTCGCCGGCTGTCGATCCCGCAACGGGCGTTGGGCTCGTCCGCATTCGCGTGCCGAATCCCAACGGAGCGTTGCGCATGGGCATGTATCTGAGCGCGCAAATCCCCGTGGATGCGCACGCGCACGCTCTGACCGTTCCACCGCAGGCGATCTATCGCGATCAGGATGGTCAGCCGCGAGTTTTCGTCGTGAATCAGGACTCCGCGACTGCCGTGCCCGTGAAACTCGGAATCCAGACCAAGGACCGGGTCGAATTGATCGCGGGCGATTCGACCGGAGTGAAGGAAGGCGACAGCGTCATTCTGGCGGGCGGCTACGGCCTCGGTGACAAGGCCAAGATTCAGGCAGCGCCGCCGTCAATTCCCCCGTCAAACCAATGAACGTCGTCCGTTTCTGCCGTAACAATCGCTATGCCGTCTACCTCCTCACTGCATTTCTCACCGTTGCCGGCGTTGTGTCTGTTTTTCAGCTTCCCAGCAACATTTATCCCGAGCTGAATTTCCCGCGCATCGTGGTGCTCGCGCATTCCGGCGATCTCGCGCCGGACACGATGCTGCTCACGGTCACGCGCCCCATCGAGGAATCAATCAGCGCGACGCCCGGCCTCCGGCGCATCGATTCGAAGACGATTCGCGGCAATACGGAAATCTCGATACTGTTTCAGCCGGACGCCGACATGCAGTACGCGCTGCAGTTGGTTCAGGCGCGCGTCAGCGAGGCGCGCAGCAGCCTTCCGCAAGACGCCGAAATCCAGATCGAGCGCGTCTCGCCCGCCGTGTTTCCCGTGCTCAGCTTGATCCTCAACGGCAATGTCCCCGACGCGGATTTGCGCGACGACGCCTACTACATTTTGCGGCCGCTTTTCAGCCGCGTTCCGGGTGTGGGCGTCATTCAGGTGCAGGGAACGGACACGCGCGAGGTGTCCGTGATCGTGAATCCGCAACAAATGCTCGCGCACCGCCTCTCGCTGGTGGACATCGCGAACGAATTGCGGGATACGAATCAAGTCACATCCGTCGGGCGGCTCTCGAAAGACTATTCGCAGTATCTGGTGCTGACGACGAGTCAGTTCGCCGATCTCGACGACATCCGCAACACCGTCGTCGCGGTCGACAACGGCACGCCCATCCGCGTCCGCGATCTGGCCGAGGTCCGCTACGGCGTCGCCGACCGCCAGACTTTGATTACCGGCAACGGGCGGCCCGCGGCCCTCATCAATATCTCACGCCAAATCGGCGGAAACATCCTGCAGCTCGCGCAGCAGATCAAGGACCAGGTCCGCAATCTCGGCTCCGCCATCCCCAAGACGCTGCATATTTCCGTCGTTTACGACCTCGCCGAATTCGTCTCGGAATCGATCGGAAGCGTGCGAGACGCGATCGTCATCGGCGCCGTGCTCGCCGTGGCGATTCTGTTTCTCTTCCTGCGCGATGGCCGCACGACGGTTGTGGCTGCCACGTCGCTGCCGCTTTCCGTGATCGGCACGTTTTTCTTTTTGAAGATTTTCGGCGGCACGCTGAACCTGATGTCGTTGGGCGGCCTTGCGATCGCCATTGGCCTGATCATTGACGATGCCGTCGTCGTCATCGAGAACATCTACCGGCACCTCGGCCTTGGCGAGCCGAAGGATATTGCGGCTGAGCGCGGCACGCAGGAACTGCTTGGCGCGGTCGTCGGCTCCACGGCGACAACCCTCATCGTGTTTCTTCCCCTGAGCCTGCTGAAGGGAGTGGTGGGCGAGTTTTTTTCGGCGCTCTGCCTCACGCTCGGAGTTTCCGTCTTGCTTTCGCTGGTCTTCGCCGTCGCGGTAATTCCGCTGCTTGCGCAACGCTATCTTTCCGGGGCAGGTCATCTCATCGAGGATCGCACGGACAAAGCCAGCAAGTTTATCGAACCGGTCAATCGCGTTTACGAAAAGGCTGTTCGCTGGTCGCTCGGCCATCGCGCGATTGTGGCGGGGGTTGCGCTCGGCTGTGTGGCGCTGGGCGTTGTGTTGTTTTGGAAGGTGGACACTGGTTTTCTGCCGGAAATGGACGAGGGCGGCTACGTCCTCGACTATCGCACGCCGGCCGGAACGTCGCTCGACGAAACAAACCGCATTCTCGTGCAAGTAGAAAAGCTCATCGCGAAGATGCCGGAGACACAGGCATTTTCCCGACGCACGGGCGCCGAGCTTGGCTTGTACGCCACCGAACAGAACACGGGTGATTTCCTCGTAAAGCTCAAGCCTCGCTCCGAGCGCAAGCGCAGCGCCGATGAGGTGATGGACGACATGCGCGAGCAAATCGCGCGAAACGTCCCGGGGCTCGACGTCGAATTCACGCAAATTCTTCAGGATATGATCGGCGACCTCGAAGGCTCGCCCGAGCCTGTCGAGATCAAACTTTTCGGCAACGATATGAACGTGCTGCAGCAGGTGGCGGACGAGGTGGAACCGAAGCTCCAGAAAATTCCCGGCCTCGTGGATTTCGTCGGCCTGCAGAAGGGCAACCCCGAAATTGTTTTTCACGTGGACCCAGCGCTGGCAGGCCGCGCGGGATTGGGCACCGATCAGGTGACGCGGCAGGTGAGCGCGGGCTTGCTCGGCCTCACGGAGACGCAGTTGCGCGAGGCGGACCGCACCGTGGACATTCGCGTGCGCTTTCCCGATTCCTTCCGCTACAACTATTCCGACATCCAGCAGTTCCCGATCCTCACGCCGGCAAAACAGATCGTGCCTCTCGCGTCGCTCGCACAAGTCGAGCAAGTTCATGGTGACAACCAATTGCAGCGTGAAAATCAGCGGCTGATGGTCACGCTGACCGCGCGCCTCGAAAATCGCGATTTGGGCAGCGCCATCGGCGACGTTCAAAAGATGGTGTCCGGCATCGCGCTGCCGACGGGGACGACGTACGAAATCGGCGGCCAGTACGAGAGCCAGCAGAGTTCGTTCCACGAATTGCTGTACGTTCTGGCCCTGGCGCTCGGAGCAGTATTCGTCGTCCTTGTGATTCAGTTCCGCACGTTTGCTCCTGCGCTGATCATTCTTTCGGCCGCGCCCCTTTCGCTCGTCGGCGTATTCGCGATGTTGCTGATCACGGGCACGGCGCTCAACGTCTCTTCCTTCATGGGAATCATCCTGATGGTTGGGCTTGTTGTGAAAAATGGCATCATCCTGTTCGAATACGTGCACAAACTCCGGGAAGAGGAGAAAATACCTCTGGACGAAGCGCTCGTTGCGGCGGGCAAAATTCGCATCCGTCCGATTCTGATGACGACGCTTGCGACGCTTTTCGGCTTATTGCCGCTCGCGCTTGGCCTTGGCTCGGGCGCGGAGCTGCAAAGGCCGCTGGCGTTGGCCGTCATCGGTGGCCTGCTTCTTTCGACGTTTCTGACGCTTCTCGTGATGCCGGTGCTCTTTTCGCTTCTGGGGCGCGAGGCGGCCGAGGAATAACGACCGCGTTGCGGAAGCGCAGGCGAATGGCGCTTCCGCAACGCGAGCGCGCTCCAACTGGACGGCTACGATTTGCTAAGATTGACTAGCTCACAATGACGAAGCGGCGCGAAAAATCGACATTGACGCACACTTTCGGCCAAGCCGCGCGAGCCGGTTTTGCCCGGGCGTACGATCAGGTGCGGGTCGACGAGCGGAAATACCTGCGCCAGGTGCGGCGCGCGCATCGCCTGCCGATCGAGTCGTGGAGCGACATGTTCCTGCTCGGGCCGGAGGTCGTGAACCCGATCGCGCACCGCACGATCATCGCGGCTTCGAGAATGGCCGCGCTCGAAGGGATGGGGCTTGGGCTTGGCGGATTCCTGACAGTTGTTCCGGACATGGGGATTCTGTCAGCGATTACGCTGAGAATGCTGCAAAAGCTCAGCCTGCTGTACGGCTTCGAATACAGGACCGAGGACGAGACGGTGGCGCTGTGGATCGCCACGGCGAGCGCGGCGGGCGTCGATCTGGGGCGCGACTTCATTGAAAAGCAGGCGGTGGAGCGGCTCGTCCCGCGGATCATCGACCGTATCGCGGTGAAGGTGGGCGCCGAGGTCGCGGAGAAGTGGGCCGGGAGAATTGTCCCGGTGCTGAGCGCCGGAGTCGCGGGCGCAATCAACTACTATTTCGTTCGAGCGTGGGGCCGCCGTGCGCAAAGGCACTTCCTGGCGCGGCACAATTCCGTCGTCGCAAGGCCGCACCTGGCGCGCGCGAACGCGCCGTCGCGTACCCCGCTGCTACCTTCCAGCTCAACGGGCTAACGGTTTTTCCGTAGGGCTAAGTGCGTTCGAGGGCTGCGCGATCCCAATTGCCAAGATTTGCGCCGGCTTCGTACGTGCTCTGCATGAAATCCAGCAACATGCTTCTGGGATCACTCGCGCTTCGGACGTCGTCGTAGGGCAGCAGGAATTCGCCCAACTGCGCGCTGTAGAGGGCTTGCGCCGGACGCACCGGCGCGACGCGAAATCCCGCAGGTTCGGGCGCGGCGTAGGCGTAAAACATCGGCGCGGTGATTTCCCCGCCGCCCGGCCACCATCCGGCGCTGATGACTTCATGCGAATACGCTTCGCGGGTCATCGCATCGGCGCCGGGACGGTCGGGTGCGCGTCGGCCCGAAAAGCGCGTGGCCGCCAGGTCGAGGCTTCCCCAGAAAAAGTGCACCGGGCTGGCCTTCCCGATGAACCGTCCGCGAAATTCCTTGAAGATCGTGTCCACGGTGGCGAGGATCCGCCAGAAACGATTCGCGTACGCCGGGTCGTACGAGGCGTGCTGGGTGTCGAGGTCGAACCGGACGGGATTGGGGATTTCGACGGGCATGGGCCAGATCTTTACGTCAATGCCGAGCGCCGCGAGGGTCGTGAGAAATTCACGATAGAAATCGGCGACGCTGCGCGGCGCGAGCCGAATCTTTTTCATTTCGCCGCGGCTCGTGGCGATTCTCAGGACGTGATCGAGAAAATCGAATTCGGCCTCGAAGATTCCGAGACGGTAGGGAATCGCCAAGGTGGTGAGTCCGCGCGCGTTCACGTAGAGCGGCACCTCCCACCAGTGGTTCACGCGCGGGCTGAGCGCGAGTCGCAACTTGCCCACCATCTGCATCCACATGTGCAGCGTGTCTCGCGTCGCGCTCCATTCCGCGAGCGGCAGCGCCGGCCACGCCTCTTCCTTGGAAAGTCCGGACATCGCTGGCTGAGTTGCCATTCGGCCTCCGTCAATGATCTACGCGCGACGCTCGCCTAGACTTCCATTTCGTCGATGTAGCACCAGCGCCAGTCTTCTCCCGGTTCGATGGATTGCATGACCGGATGATGCACGGCATGGAAGTGCTTCGTGGCGTGCTTGTTCTTCGAGCTGTCGCAACATCCCACATGGCCGCATGTGAGGCACATGCGAAGATGCACCCACGTGTCGCCGATTTTCAGGCACTCTTCGCAGCCTTTGGCGCTGGGCGTCACTTTGCGGATTTCTTTGAGATGATGGCAGGTCGGGGCCACCGCAGTTGCTCCTCGAACGTGTGGTAAAACAGTCGAGCCCCAAAATCGAACTCGACCAGCCAATGTAACTCCATGCGCGAGCCCAAGCCAAGAAAACAAACGCTGAAAATCCGCAGGCTCCGGCGCGCAGATTTGCCTGCCAACACCGTTGATCTTGCGCGCTATCTGATCGGAAAGACGCTGGTTCACGATCTTCCGAGTGGGCGATTGAGCGGGACGATTGTCGAGACGGAGGCTTATCCGATCGGCGATGAGGCGGGCCACGCGTTTCCGGGGCAGACGCTGGCGAACCGCTCACTATTCTTGACGCGCGGCCATGCGTATGTGCGTTTCACATATGGCTCGTGCTGGATTTTCAATGTGTCGAGCGAGACGGCAGGAGCGGGTGCAGGGGTGCTGATTCGTGCGATCGAGCCGATCGAGGGAGTCGAGGCGATGATGCGGAGGCGTGGCGTAACTCGCCTGCGCGATATTGCGCGAGGACCCGGCCGCCTGTCCGCCGCGATGGGAATCGACAAGCGAATCGACAGCCTCGACCTCTGCGCGGCGGGCAGCCCGATTTGGCTCGGTGCGGCGGTGCGCGCGTTAGGGGCGATTGGCGTGAGCACGCGCATTGGGATTTCGCGCGCGGCACACCGAAAGCTCCGTTTCTACGAGCGCGGAAGCCCGTTCGTGAGCGGACCGGTCAGGCTGAACCGTTAGAACGAGGCGCGGCCGGCCGATCGATTGACGAATCGCCGGCCGTCGTCTGCTACTGAATGTTCTTGGCGTCCTTCACTTCCGGCCGGACCTGGATCGAGATCACCGAGTACTCGCGCTCCTTGGTGTCTCCCTCGCGATCGAGCACGTACATCTTGTCCTTGTAAACGCGATACCGGACCGAATCGCCGACGGGAAGCAGCATCGGGTGCTTCGTATCCACGGGGCGAATGCGGTACATGAGGCGGTCCCCCTGCAGGACGTATTCCTGGCAGAGCACCTCTTCTGTCGATTTATGCTGGCCGTCGGTGCCGAGGATTTCTCCCGTGACGGTCTTTGAGCCCTTTTCGGTCACGCCGCACGACGTTGAATCCATCGAGAGAAGCGTGCCTTTGTCGTAGCTCGGCGGGTCCTTGGCCATGGCCAGTGTCGCGGTTGCGAGAATCAGGCCTGCCACCATCAGTCCGCTTTTCATGGTTCAGCCTCCATACGCAGGTTCAGCGTGCTTTCACTCTATATGGTAAAGCTGGCCCAGCTTTGATAGAGGGATTGGCGAGATTGGGTTTCGAGCGGTGAACTGTACGGACGTACAGGCAGCATTAAAGACCTTTCATGCTGGCCCCCGGGCGACGCCAAATGCAGCCCTTTGTTGCAGTTGTAACAACTCCACCGGTCGATCCAATTGACGGTTACCACCCTTGGGAACACATTAGAACTGCACCTCTCGGAGGAAATGGATGCGTCTTTTTGCCCGAAGTGTCCTTGTCGCCTTACTCTGCGCGGTGCTGTGCGAGTCTCCTGCCATGGCGGCCCACCGGCGAGTGCTCGGCGTGGTGGCCCAGGCCGACCGAGCGCACCTCGGCAACGCGAATGCGGTTATGGGCGCGGACGTCTATTCCTGCGACCCGCTCGCGACGGACGATAGCGGCGTGCTGCGCGTGACCGTAGGCTCGAGCCAGATTTTTCTCTCGGCACTGAGCAATGCCGCGCTCGAGGATGACGCGACTGCGATCCAGGTGGTGGCGAGTGGCGGAACGATCGGATTCTCGTCGCCCGGCTCGGGTGATTTCTCGGTCAGGACGCCCGCGGGAATTGTGCGCGGCGCTGCTGGGGCGTATTCGGGACAAGTGGCATTCAAAGGCCCGAATGAATTGGTGGTTTCGGCGATCCGTGGCGACCTGACGCTCGACAACGGTGGGCAACTTCGAACGATACCCGAGGGAAAGTCGGCGGACGTGACGTTTGATACGGACCTGAACAGTGGATGCCACGACGAGGCGGCTGCGGACCAAGTGCAGCAAAAGCCCCTGGTGCAACACAAAATTGGCTTCTACATCATTGCGGCTGGGGCAATGGCAGTCCCCAGCTACTTCATTTGGCGAGATTTGACGGAGAGCGACTCTACACCCCCAACGAAATAAAGTGCTCCTCAGGAGCTGCTATTGAACGGGCCGGAAATCGAATGCTTCATCCCATGGTGCCCCATGCCTAGACAAGAAAACATCGACGCAGTGAACCGAGCGCTTGCGAAATTCAATGCGAAAGACCTTGAGGGTTACCTAGAGATGTTCGACAAGGCTGTGATGTTCCATGGATTGTCGAGAAAACTAAAACCGGGCGTCGGGGGGCTGAGGGAATACTACACGGCGTTGCGGCTCGCGTTTCCAGACATGCGCCTTTCGAGCGAAGACCTGATCGCCGACGGCGATAAGGTTGCGAATCGCTACACGTTCTATGGCACGCATCGCGGCGAGTACATGGGCGTCGCTCCGACGAACAAGCTGGTGGTATCGCCAGGGATGGTCATCAATCTTTTCCGAGGCGGCAAGTGCGTCGAGACTGGGCAATCGACTGACGCGCTCGGATTCTTGACGCAGCTCGGAGTCGTCCAACCGCTTACCCCGAAATAACGCCCGCGCGGTAATTGAATTTTCTAGCCTGGGAAAAATCGAAAAGAAGTGGTGCCGAGGGGCAGAGTTGAACTGCCTACGCCGGCCTTTTCAGGGCCGCGCTCTACCGGTGAGCTACCTCGGCACCGGGACAACACCTGATTTTACGGAAAACGGAACGTGCCGCAAAGGGAAAAGCACTCGGAAGAGAGATTCCTCGCGGCCCTGAAGATGCGCGCCTCAGAATGGCGAACGGTGTTCGGCCGTCATTTCGCGGATTCGTCGAACTCGCGCATCCAATCTTTCTTTTTTAGGACTTCGCGGGGCTTCGAGCCGTCGGCGGGACCGACGATTCCGTCTTTCTCCATGATATCGATCAGGCGAGCCGCGCGGCCGTAGCCGATCCGCAGGCGCCGCTGAAGCGTGGATGTGGAGGCGCGGCCCATTTCGCAGCAGACGCGCACGGCATCCTGGTAGAGGTCGTCATCGATTTCCTCGCCGCCTTCGCCCGATTCTCCGCCGCTGCTCATGGCGTTTTCATCCTTGGGCGGACGGAGGAGCTCTTCGTTGTAGATCGCCTTGGCCTGTTCGCGCCAGAAATCGCAGACCGCGAGGACTTCGTTTTCGTGGACGTACGGCCCGTGGATTCGATGCAGGCGCGACGAGCCGGCGGGCAGGAAGAGCATGTCGCCCTTGCCGAGCAGCGATTCCGAGCCGTTGGCGTCGAGAATGGTGCGCGAATCGACCTTGCTCGCGACGCGGAACGAAATGCGCGCCGGGAAATTCGCCTTGATGAGACCGGTGATCACGTCCACGGAAGGCCGCTGCGTGGCCAGGATCAGATGGATTCCCACGGCGCGCGCCATCTGCGCGAGGCGCGTGATGGATTCCTCGACACCGTTGGTATCGACCATCATGAGGTCGGCGAGCTCGTCGATCACGATCACGAGGTAGGGAAGCGGGCGGTGCTCCTCCTCATCCGTGTTTTCAAATAGCGAAAGCGACTGGCCCTTTTCGAACGTGCGGTTGTACTGATCGATGTTGCGCACGCCGCGCTGCGCGAGGAGTTTTAGGCGGCGCTCCATTTCGCGCGTGGCGTTGCGCAGGACGTTGGCCGCAACCTTCGCGTCCGTGACGACCGGCGTGTAGAGGTGCGGAATATCGGAGTAGAGGCCCAGCTCGAGGCGCTTGGGGTCGACAAGGACGAGTTTCAACTCGTCGGGCGTGGCCTTGTAGAGCATGCCCATCAGCAGGGAATTGATGAAGACGCTCTTGCCCGTGCCAGTCGAGCCGGCGATGAGCAGGTGAGGCATCTGCGTGAGATCGGTGGCGCGGATGCGCCCGATCAAATCCTTGCCGAGAGGCAGAGTGAGTTTCGAAGCCGGATGCGAAAATTCGGGCGACTCGATCACGTCGCGCAGAGCGATAGTTTCGCGGCGCGCGTTCGGCACTTCGATGCCGACGGTCGATTTTCCCGGGATGCGCTCGATCAGGATTGACTCGGCGCGCAGGGCGAGGCACAAATCGTCGCCGAGCCCCGTGATCCGGCTGTACTTGATGCCGGCCTCAGGCTTGAATTCGAACGTGGTGACGACCGGGCCGGGATTGATCTGCGTGACGTGCCCGCTAACTTCGAATTCGGCGCACTTCTGCTCGATGGCACGCGCACATTCCTTCAGCTCGCTCTCGTCCATTTTCTCGCCGCGCTCAGCCACGCGCAGAAGGGAAGTGGGAGGCAAACGAAAATTCGTCTTGTTGCGCGAGATCTTGGGTTCGGAGGCGCTCTTCTTGGGCGGGGGCGCCGTATCGGGCTCGTGAAACTGAATTACCGCCGGGCCGCGCTCGCCTTGAGCGGGCCTGTCGAATTCCGCGGCCGGCTCCTCTTCTTCGTCTTCTTCCAGTTCCTTCGTGGAAACGCGCTGCTGGGCAACGGGCGGACGCCCGGCGATCTTGATCTCCTCAACTTTTTTTCGCAGGCGCGTGGCTTCGCGTTCCTCGCGCCATTCCTTCACGCGGGCGAGCCAGGAGCCGATCATGCCGTCGCCCGACAGTGGCTTTGTCGCCCACTCGATTGAGGACCGAAACGAAAAACTCGTCGCCAGAAACAGCGCGGTGAGCATCGTAATGATCGAGACCATGTTCGCGCCGAACGGATTGAACGCCGCGCGCAAACCCTCTGCGAGCACTTTTCCGAGCAGGCCTCCGGGAGGCAGCGCGCCGCGTACTTCCGGCATGTGAACGAGAGTCAGTTCGGCGGCCATCGAGAGGAGCAGCGTCGTCCAGCCGATCACCTTTGCGATTGGGGCTTCCAGCGTCTGGCTGCGGAACCAGCGCATCGCCAGAAGGAACATCGCCACCGGGAAGAGGAACGCAGCGTAGCCCGCGACCTGGAAGAACACGTCGGCGAGGTGCGCCCCGACCGGCCCGATCCAGTTGCGCGCGGGGCCGGAGACGGGCGCCGGCGCCGAGACGTTGAACGAGGCGTCATGCGGCGAGTAGGAGAGCAGGCTGAGGGCGAGCAGGACTGCGATGCTCAGCCCGACGAAGCCGATCAGTTCGTTGAGGCGTTTGTTTTCGGTTGGCGTTAGGACGCGCACAGGATTCTCCCTGAAATTCGGCACGGCCCCGCGGAAAGCGCGAGGCACGACCCCAGAGTCCCGCTCAACGGGATTCTAGGCTCTTTTTCGATGCGAAAATAGGGGAAGGCTCCCGCTCTGCGTGGGCTGCGCGGGCGCTGTCGCGCGGGCCCACCTGGAGGAACGCGAGTGCGGGGACGACTATAGCAAACAAGATCCGCAAGGGCGCAGCGATCTTCCGCATCGGCTGTGCGAAACGTGCAACCCCACGAGGGAGTCACAGAGGGCCGCCAGCGCCGGTGCCGGGTTTTTTGGCGATTAGAACGCGAGGCGGCGCTTTGTTTGCAATTGGTTGCACGCTGCTCTACGTGCCGCTTTTGGCGATTAAAAATTGGAAGCGGCGAATCAGGAATGCCCACTGGAAAGGCGGCAAGTGGGCGCCGATGGCTGCGCTGTGAGACCTGGTCAAGTTGTTGATTCACCGTCATCATGACGAACTACCCTAGCACGGTCGGCGCGGTGAGGTTGTTGTACGGAAGGACAGAACCGGTACAAGGTCTAGTACCCCTGTACATTTGCGCGAGCCTACAACTCGCTCGTGTGGGAAGGCTCCGTGCGCCAAGACGCACTCACCTTCGCTGGGCCAGTTGGGATGCATTCGGATAACGCTCGTTTGCAGATCGAACTCCGGGCCGGCGAACCACCCGGGCCGAGGTCTGCATATGTGCTGCCTTGCCGATCGGGCGCAGACCAATCTGAGTAACGTCGATTGGTCGGAAATCAGTGCGTCAGCTTCCGATTTTCGCGTTTATTGTCCACTTACGGACGGGCCCGAGCCGTTCAGGAAGGTCGGCTCTTGCGAGAGGTACTTCACGGCAACCTTGAGCACTTTTGTGCTACTTGGCCAGAACCATCCGGTACGATCGCCTGCAGCGATATGAACGGGCGGTTGATCGAGATTGCCATCATATGAAACATACAGGATAGAAATCGGCGCCATGTTCCACCTCGGTTGGTAAATCCATTCTTTCGGTGCAGTACTTTGTATGACGCTTGCTGTTTGGCCGTAGACCTCACCGGGAGCCACCGCAGCCTTATCGATCGATCCCGACTTGGACAAGATCACCAGATATCGAGGCTTGTCCCCGGTACTCACCGATCCGTCCAAGCACAGTCCCGGGTACTCTTTCTGCCCTTCGTTCTCCCACCATCTTTTCTGCGCCTCGTTCATACCCGTGCGAAGATTTTCGGGAGTCTGGGTGCCCACTCGCACCACCTGAAAGAAAGCCTTGCACGAAGTCTTGTCCTGCCCAAACGCCGGAATCGACAACCCAAGCATCAGAAGCGCGACAACAGCAGTATTTTTCATCGGAGCCTCGCTTTCACCCGGCCTCAAAAACAGTTCAACAACCCCATTTCATCCTTCTAACTAAGTCTCGGCCGCCAACACCCTATGATGCAAAGAATCGCGTTAGGCGTTCATAAGACTTTCATTAAGTTCCTAGACAAAATTCATTTGCCCGCTTGGCGCGTTAACCGGGCACCGGGTCCATAAGGAATTCTCAAGTCTTGGCCCTGAGTTACAGTCCAGGCCACAATTTGAGCTTCGATCAGGCCGGCGCGGGCGATCAGGTGGAGAGCTTTGCGATCCAGAAGAGGACGGCGGCGCCGACAATGAGGCGGTAGATCGCGAAGGGCACGAATCCACGGCGACGCACGTAAGCCATGAACCACGCAACCGAGCCGTACGCGACGATGAAGGACACCACGAAGCCGGTTGCAGTTCCGCTATGCGTGCTGATTTCGGAGACACGAACCGATTGCCGCGCATACTCCGAGTGTTTAAGATGCAAGAATGTCCATTTGGCGCGTCCTGATTCTGGCTTTTGTCCAAGGCTTAACCGAGTTGCTTCCGGTATCAAGCTCCGCGCACGTGGTGGTGGCGGAAAAACTGATGGGGATGGATCCATCTTCGCCAGAGATGACATTGCTCCTGGTAATGCTTCACACCGGCACGATGTTTGCGGTCATTCTGTATTTCTGGAGGCAATGGCGAAGAGCGTTCTTTCAGAGCGCCACAGCCTTCAAGGATTTCGCTCTTCTTTTGATTTTCGCCACGGCCATTACCGGCATCGTTGGAGAAACACTGAACAAAGTGATCGAGAAGTTCTGGTTTCACGGCGCTCCGAACGCGGAAGTTGAACAATTATTCAGCCATCTCGAACTGATCGCTCCCGCGCTTGCCGTGGGGGGCGTTCTGATCCTGATTGCTGGCGCGTTCGAGAAGCGCGCATCTCTCACAAGCGTAGCGGGGGGCGTTGGTCTGGACGCGAAGCAGGCTGGCTTGATAGGTTTCGTGCAAGCTTTATGCCTTCCCTTTCGCGGGTTCTCGCGTTCCGGCGCAACCATATCCACGGGGATGCTAGCGGGCGTCGCGAAGATGCGCGCCGAGGAGTTTAGCTTCGCACTGGCAATCCTGTTGACGCCGCCGGTAGTTGCTCGAGAGCTGCTTAGATTGGTTAAGGCCGAACACGTGAATGGAAGCGCGGCGCTGGCCTCGGCGATGATTCCCGGAATTTTTGGAGCATTCTGCGCATTCGTGGCGGGCCTATTGGCTCTGAAGTGGCTCAGCAAGTGGCTTGAGGGCGGACGCTGGTATTTGTTCGGTATTTATTGCTTGATAGCTGCGGTCATAGTAGCCGTTCTGCACCACGCGGGGTTTTGAGCAGCATCGGTGAACAAAACGGAAATTCCCCGCGGCAATATCGGGAGACGTGCCAGGGTGGCGCATCTAGATGATTTTGCTCATGGATATTGCATCCAGGCCGCCCGGGTAGTAACCCTTTTTCACTCCGCGTTTACGATATCCGTGCCTTTGCCAGAAGGCAATCGCGGCGACGTTGTTGGTTGCCGTTTCGAGCGCTACTTCTTTCGCGCCGTTGGCGGCGAGCCGCCGCTCGGCTTCGGCGAGCAGCATCGATCCCACGCCGAGGCGGCGGAAGGCGTCGAGCACGTCGATCGTGACGATGTATCCCCAGGCGTCGGCGTGCGCGGTGACGATAAAGCCGGCGGTCCGGCGATTTGCCTGTGCGACGACGCAGTCCGCGCCGGGGAAGCGGAGGTAATTCCGCAATTCGCGGCGCGAATAGGCGATCGCGGGCGCATAGCAGGCCTGATCGATTTCGTGGAGCGTCTCGAAATCGCTGGGCCGATACGATCGCAGCTTGAATATCACGGCGGTCGTTAACAGCGCGTTACACTTCGAGAATTACCGGCAGAATGAGTGGGCGCTTGGAGGTCTGCTTGTTGAGGTAGCGCTTGAGATCGACGCGAATCTTTTCCTTTATGACACTCCAGTCCATTTTTTCCTCGGCGCTGGATTGTTCGATCGTTTTCAGGATCACTTCGCGCGCCTTGGTCAGAATCTCCTGACCATCGTCGCTGGGGAGAAAACCGCGCGTGACGATTTCCGGCGTGATTTCGACGCGGCCCGTGTGCTTATCGATGGCGATGATCGGGACGACGACTCCGTCCTCGGAGAGATGCTTGCGGTCGCGGATCACGACGTCTTCGACTTCCTCGAGCGAGCCGGAGTCGACCATGACGCGCCCGGCCGGGACAGCCTCGCGCCGATAAGCTCCGCCGTCGGCAGTGAACTCGAGCGCGTTGCCGCTCTCAAGCAGGAATATCTCGCCGGAAACCGCGCCGACTTGTTCCGCTAGCGCGGCGTGTTGAAATAGCTGGCGGTACTCGCCGTGGAGCGGAACGAAGTACTTCGGGCGCACGAGCTGCAAGAGGATTTTCATCTCTTCCTGGCTGGCGTGGCCGGAGACGTGAATTGGCGAATTGCGGCCGCCCTCGTAATACACGAGCACGCGCCGGCGGAAAAGATGATCAATCATTCGGAAGATGGCTTTTTCGTTTCCGGGAATGATGCGCGCGGACAGAATGACGGTGTCGTTTTCGGCAAGACTGAGCATGCGGTGATTATCGACAGCGATGCGCGAGAGCGCGGACATCGGCTCGGCCTGCGTGCCGCTCGCGAGAACCACGAGGCGCTTCGGATCGAAGCTGCGAATGTCCTGCGGGCGGACGACGCTGCCGTCGGGAATACGCAGCTTACCGAGGCCGTGCGCGATCTCGATGTTGTCGACCATGCTGCGGCCGACGATGCCGATCTTGCGGCCCGTGCTTCGCGCGATGTCGATCACCTGCTGAATGCGGTGAATGGAGCTCGAAAAACACGAGACGACAACTTTTTCGGGCGCGGCGCGAAAGAGCTCCTCGAAGCGCACGACGACGGCGCGCTCGGACGGCGTGAAGCCGGGGCGCTCGACGTTGGTGCTGTCGGCAAAGAGCGCAAGGACGCCTTCCTGGCCGTAGCGGGCGAAGGCGTGCAGGTCGAAAGGCTTGCCGTCGACGGGCGTGGGGTCAATTTTGTAGTCACCTGTGTGGATGATCACGCCAACGGGAGTGCGGACCGCGAGAGCGACGCAGTCAATCGTGCTGTGAGTGACGTGCAGATACTCGATCTTGAATGGCCCCAGCTCGGTGACGTCCCCGGGCGCGACCTGAATCAGCTTTGCCGAGTCGAGTAGCGCATGCTCTTCGAGCTTCTTGCGCACGAGTGCGAGCGTGAATTGCGTGCCATAAATCGGCACGTTGAGATCGCCGAGGATGTACGGAATCGCGCCGATGTGATCTTCGTGCGCGTGCGTGAGGACGATCGCGCGAACCATACGCTTGTTCTGCTTCAGATAAGTGATGTCGGGAATGACGATGTCAACGCCGAGGAGTTCCTGCTCGGGAAACATCAGGCCGGCGTCGATCACGATGATGTCGTCGCCGCAGCGGAGGGCCATCATGTTCATGCCGAATTCGCCCAGCCCGCCGAGGGGAATGGCCCATAACGAAGGTGCGCTCAAGTGTTTGATTTGTCCTTGGACTTCACTGGTCATGGTAACACAGCGGCACTCCGGCGAACCGCCGCCGCGAAATTAGGCAGGGCAGCCCACATGATGGCGAACAGCGCGAGGTTAGCGTTGGCGAGAAAATGTGCGGGGCACCGCCGGTCGAAGCGCCGCGGTTAGGGCGTTACGGTGCCCCCGGAATTCGAGCGAGGCGTGCGCGTCGCTACTGTTCGAGAGCGATGGCTTGCTCGATGAACTTGCGCGCCTTGCCAATATGGTCGATGGCTCGCTCTCTGGCCCCCGAGCTGTCGTCTTCCTTCTGGACGTTGTCGTGAGCCTTGTTGAGCAGGTCGGCCGCTTTGTTGAGACGGGGAATCCAGCGCAGATGTGAATCGAGCGGCGGGTGATCTTCGGGGCCCCTCCCGTCGTCGGCTACCGATTTGAGCTCGTTAATGGCCAAGTCTATTTCCGCCATCGCGCTTTTCTCTTGATCGTGCAGCTCTCCGCTGTCCGGGTGCTCGATATAGGCGCGAGCGGTACGCAATTGGCCAAGCGCGTTCGCATAGGACCCGTACTTGGTGGGACTGGGTGTGGCGGCGACGCTGAACGCCAGGAAAAACGCGAGCGCGGATGCGGCTGTCAGGAATCTGGAAGTGACTCTCATCTTCGAAATCTCTCCTTCGTGGCAGTCGGTGCTTCGTGATGGCCGCTCGATCTTTCGCGGGTCCGCGTAATCTCAAAGCAGGCCACCGCGCAGGGGCCTTAATCTATCACTGCGCAACGCCGTAATGAAAGCTGATACGGCGCGAAGGACGAGCGGACGCCGCGAGGCAAGTGTTTGCGTGCCATCGCCCGCGCCGGCCCGGCGCGCATACCACAGAACCTACTTGCTTGCTCGCGTGCGCAAAAACGTGGAAAGCCTGTAATATTGGCAGCGCATGAAACGCATCGCCATTTTGGGTTCGACGGGCTCGATCGGACGGCAATGCCTCAGCGTCGTCGATTCCTTGCCCGGGAGTTTTGAGGTCGTGGCGCTCGCCGCCGGGGCGAACGTGCGGCTCGTTGCCGAACAGATCGCGCGCCACCGTCCCAAAGTTGTCTCCGTGGGCACCGAGGAAGACGCGAGCGAGCTGTGCTCGATGCTGAACGCGCGGCTGAAGGGGCGCGCGCCGCTGCCGGAAATGCTGTTTGGGGCCGAGGGCATCGAGCGCGTCGCTACACACCCAGACGCGGAGATGGTGGTGTCCGCTGCCGTGGGAGTGGTCGGGCTGCGCGCGACGTATGCGGCCATTGAGCAGGGCAAGGACATTGCGCTGGCGAACAAGGAAGTTCTGGTTGCGGCGGGGGAAGTGGTGATGGCTGCGGTGGCGCGGCGCGGCGTTTCACTGCTGCCGGTCGATAGCGAACACAACGCGATCCACCAGTGCCTTCGCGCGGGCACAAGTCGCGAGGTGAAGCGGCTCGTGCTGACGGCTTCGGGCGGCCCGTTTCGCAAGACGCCGGTTTCGCGCATGGCGAAAGTGACGCCCAAACAGGCGCTGGCACACCCGAATTGGAAGATGGGGCAGCGGATTACGATCGACTCCGCGACGCTGATGAACAAGGGATTCGAGGTGATCGAGGCCGGCTGGCTCTTCGGAATGGGTCTCGACAAAATTCAGGTGGTGATTCATCCGCAGTCCACGATCCATTCGATGGTCGAGTTTGTGGATGGCTCGATCCTCGCGCAGCTTGGGCCGACGGATATGCGCATGCCGATCCAATACGCGCTAACTTATCCGGACCGAGTTGCATCCAATCAGTGTGCCCTTGACTGGTCCACGCTGCGGAAGCTGGAATTCGAGGCGGTTCCGCCGCGGAAGTTCCGGTGCTTCGAACTGGCACGGGAGGCGATGCGGCAGGGGGGATCGTGGCCGTGCGCGCTGAACGCCGCGGATGAAGTAGCGGTTGCAGCCTTTCTGGAGCGCCGATTGCCGTTTCCCGGCATTGCTGCGGTGATCGAGAGGGTGCTTGAGAAGATGCCGCGCACGGCGCTGGGCAGCATCGACGATGTGCTCGCCGCCGACGGCGAAGCGCGCCGCCTCGCGCGGCTTGCAATCGAGCGCCGGAAGTAGGCCGTTTTGGCGCGAGCGGAAGATTTACGGTTTTTGTTGGGCACATGCCCAGCCAGTGCCTGTACCAAAAGTTCCAGGCTTCTTATAAAATAGGTTCGAGGTCATCATGGCAGCTAGCGCATTGCGGGACATTCTTGCCGGCGCAGTCATTCTCGGCATCCTGGTGTTGTTACACGAGTGGGGCCATTTCATCGCCGCGAAGCTTTGCGGTGTGCGCGTCGACGTGTTTTCGATCGGTTTTGGCCCGCGCATCTGGGGCGTGAAGCGCGGGGACACGGACTACAGAGTGAGCGCGCTGCCGCTCGGCGGCTACGTGCGCATGGCGGGCGACAACCCTGTCGAGGAGCGCAGCGGAGCGGAGTACGAATTCCTATCCCGGCCGCGCTGGCAGCGGTTCCTGATCGCCGTGGCCGGTCCCGCGGTAAATATTGTGACGACGTTCGTCATCTTCTGGGCGATGTATGCGTTTGTTGGGATGCCGTTTGAGCCGTACGTACACCAGCCGGCGGACGTGGCAGCCGTGTCTCAGAACGCTCCCTCGACGGGCGTTAAACCGGGCGACCGCATCGTCGAGTTGAACGGCGTCGCGACGCCCACGTGGGAAAAGGCGGGCGCGCAGATGGACAAAGCCCAGCCGGGCGATATGATTTCGGCCGTGGTGCTGCGGAACGGCGTACGCCAAACGCTGGCCCTCAAAGTACCCAATAGCTCGTCGGCGGTCGATTCGGTGCTCGGTTATCCGGCGCTCGCTCCCGTGATCGATGAAACATCTCCGGGATCGCCCGCGGAAAAAGCCGGGCTGAAAGCCGGCGACACGATCCTCTCGGTCAACGGCAAGGCGGTGATCACGTGGCCGCAATTGGTGGATCTGGTGCAGAGCGCCGACGGGAACCCGATTCATCTTGTGGTTCGCCGGGACGGCAAGGAGATGCCGCTCGACATCACGCCGATACACACGATGAACTCGGACGGACAGATGGCATGGATGATCGGCGCCTCGCGCAAGGCGCAGCAGGAGAGCTACGAACACCAGGGCGTCCTGGAATCCGTGAAGGATGCCGCGCTCGAGACGCGAATCTGCGCGCGTCTGATCGGCGGGATTTTCACGGGCTTATTCAGCGGCAGGGTTTCGGTGCATGACCTGGCAGGCCCGGTGGGCATCGTCCAGATGTCGGGGCAAGCCGCGGCGGGAGGGCTTCCGACGCTACTGCAGTGGATGGCTTACATCAGCCTCGATCTTGGCTTGTTGAATCTGCTGCCGATTCCCATCCTCGACGGAGGGCACGTGCTGATGCTGGCGATCGAAGGCACGATCCGGCGCGATTTGAGCATCACGTTCAAGGAGCGCTTCGTGCAGGTGGGGCTCGTCTTCCTGCTCGGGCTTTTTGCATTCGTGATGTACAACGACATCCTCAGAGTGGCCCACGTAGCTTGGCGTTAGGCGGCACGGCCTGGCCACCCGGGCCGCTTCCATACAGCAGAAACAGTCGTTTCATATTTTGGTATACTCAAGCTCATCCACATGTCTTCCACGCCCGCCCACCGCGTATCGACCGGCGAACGAATCAACGATCATGAGCCGGCCGGACATATCCAGCGCGAGCTGCGAGCCCGCCGGATTCGCATGACGAAGCAGCGGCTCGTGGTCGTTCAGGTGATGGAGTCCGCCGCGCGCCACATGGACGCCGAGGAAATTCTCGAGAACGCGCAGCGGATCGACAAGGCCATCACTCGCGTCACGGTCTATCGGACGCTCGACCTGCTCAAGCGCCACGGCTTGATCGACGAGCTCGATTTGCTGCACCTGCGCGGACATCGCCATTACTACGAGAGCCACGGCCCACGGGATCACATCCATGTCGCCTGCATCCGGTGCGGCAAGGTGCGCGAGGTCGAAAGCCCGCTCTACGAAGAGCTGAAGCAGCAGATTTCGCGCGACTGCGGAATTGAAATCACGGTGGCCCGCACGGAAATCGGCGGCCTTTGCGAGGATTGCCGGGCGAAGGCGTGATTGGTGATTAGTAAGTAGTGATTCGTGACCCGCGATTCGAAAACCTGTGTGTTAAGTCCTGGCGTTCGCTGATTCCCGGAAGTATTCCTTGGCGCGCTCGATGTCCGCTAGCACCTGATCGCGCAGTTCGGCGGGACCTGAGAATTTTCGCTCGTCTCGCAGTCTCTTCCAAAAGCGAACTTCCAGTTTGCCGCTCGCCAGATTCTCGTTGAAATCGAACAGGTGCGATTCGATCGTGGTGCGCGCTCCGTTGAAAGTGGGCCGCACACCGACGTTCGTTGCCGCACGATAGGTGTTCCCGCCGACCAATGCTTCGGTAGCGTACACACCGTTCTTGGGCAGCAACTCCTGTTCGGTGGCGAGATTGAGAGTTGGGACGACGAGCTTCCGGCCCTGGCCCGTGCCGGTCTGAATGTTCCCGGCGAGTGCGAACGGCCTGCCGAGCATGAGCCTTGCGTGCTCGACGTTGCCCTCGCGGATGGCGTTTCGAATCGCCGTGCTCGAGATGATGACTTCGCTTTCGGCGACCGGCGGAACGATATCGACTTCGAATCCCGACCGTTTGCCGAGTTCGGCGAGCAGTTTCGCATCGCCGGCCTGGCGATGCCCGAAACGAAAATCTCCTCCGATGAGCACCGCCTGTGCGCGCATCGCGTCCACGAGGAACCGCTGAGCGAATTCTTCGGGGCTGAGCTTTGCCAGTTCGGTATCGAATCGCATCACAAACGCCGCGCTGATTCCCATCTCGCCGATTGCGGCGAGGCGTTGATCAAGACTCGCGAGCATGGCAGGCGCTGCGTTTGGGCGGAGGACGCGCGCCGGATGCGGATAAAACGTCAGCACGGCGGACATAAGATTGTCTCGCTGCGCGCGATCCAGCACGAATCGGAGGATTTTCTGGTGGCCGAGGTGCACTCCGTCAAAATTCCCGATCGTGACGGCTGTGCGTTTTCTCGCTTCGCCGAACTGGGCGATCCACTCTTCCGCCGAATGCACGATTGCAAGCTGCATCAGAGTTCGACCTCGAACTGCAGGCCGTCGTAGGAAAGGCGCACATTTTCGGGCAGGCGGGCGTTGGTTTCGGCGTGGCCCAGATCGTGGCAGATATGGGTGAACCACGCGCGCCGGGGCTTCAGTTCCTCGACGAGCGCGAGCGATTGCTCGACGCTCGAATGCGTTGGGTGCGGGACGTAGCGAAGTGCGTCGAGAATGAAGTTGTCGAGCCCGGTAAGCAGTTTTTTCGAACTATCGGGCACGCGGCTGAAATCGGTGAGATACGCCGCGTTGCCGAGGCGGAATCCGATCACCGGCTGAATGCCGTGGATGGCCGGAATCGGCACGATGCTCTCGCCGAAAAGATCAAACGGGCCGTCGATCTCGTGCAGGTCGATGAGCGGCAGGGTGCTGCCGGGTTGCGCCTCCTCGAAAATGTAGGCGAACTGGCGGCGCAGAATTTTAAGCGTGTCGTCGGTCGCGTAGATCGGCACGGATCCCTTTTGCTTGAGGTTGAAGGGGCGGATGTCGTCGAGGCCCATCACATGATCCGCGTGGCCGTGGGTGTAGAGGACGGCGTCGAGGCGGTCGATGTGCGCGCGCATGGCCTGGTAACGGAAATCCGGCGTGGTGTCGACGACGACGTTGCGTCCGCCGTAAGCCAGAAGGATCGAGGGGCGTGTGCGCTGATCGTACGGATCCTTTGATTCGCAGACCGCGCAATGGCACCCGAGCGTTGGTACGCCCATCGATGTGCCGGAACCCAGGACCGTCAATTGCATTGAAGGCATGAAGTCGGAGGAACGTGCGCTTTTATCGAGGCGTCATTTCTTCTGCGCGGCCTTTTTCGCCATTGCGTCGGCTGCCGCCCGGGATATCTCCATAAACGTCAGCTTGAGGCTGCCGACCACTTCAATCACCAGATCTTCGTCGGCCTTTGCGAGATTGCCCCGCGTTTTTTCGCGCAGTGCGTCGAGCATGTCGATCACCTCGCGCGCGCCCTCGAGGTCGATGTACGCCTGGCCCGTCTGCGGATCGGCCATGCCGCCTAGCATCGCCGCGGCGTTGCGCGTGAGAAAATCGATCAGCATCTGGAAACTGCGCGATTGGGCGATGGTCTCTGCGGGGGCTTCGGCGGCCGGCTGCGGCGCATTGCTCGGCGCGAGCGGACTCGACGGCGCGCCGGTGGCCGCACCTTCCGCGGCAGCCGGTGCCTTCGCCGGGGTCCGCGACTTGGCTTGAGCATCGGCAGCCGCTTTCTTCGCGGCGGAGGCCTCCTCGACGCGTTCCCGTTCGACGGCGTCCTTGCGGAGTTCGCCTGACTCGGTGAAGAGCCGCCGGTCTACGACCTTGAAACCTTCGTCCTGTTTGGAATCAGCCACGCGAGGCGTCCTCGAATCTCAGTAACGAATTTGGATTGTGTCGGTTCAGTGAGCGGCGGCGTGAGATGCGTTTTGCGGCCGCAAAATCAGATTCTATCACCCGCCTCCCGCTGGCGACAAGACAACCTCGCCCGTGCGCGCCGACCAGACGTACGCGTCCGGAGCGATGCTACTTCTTCAGTCTCTTGGCGGGCTTCTGGCAGACGAAATTGGCCACTTCGTTTATCGGGCCCGCGCCCTTATAACGCGCCTCCTGCGGATATGGACAAAGTGGGCGCGTCATCGCTACGCCCTTGGCAGGGTTGTTGTCCACAAATCGTGTGGCGATGATTTGATCCGGCGCCGCACCCTGCTCGACCCATCGGTCGAGCGCGATCACGATGTCGTTCGTGGCATCTGCTTGCGGCACCGCGGTGCCGTTGCCGAAGACATTGGCGCCTGCGCCGCCGCCGCAGTGCGACATCCCCGGCACCATGAACAGGCGATAAAAGCTCTTCGTCGTGCCCATGGCCGATTGCACACTCTCGAAGTAGTCGATGCTGCCCTGCGGCGGAATGGCCGCATCGCCCCAGCCGGCGTAATGAATGAGTTTGCCGCCACGCGCCTTAAACGGCCGGAGATTCGGATCGGTCGAATTGAGAACGGACGCGAGCTTGTCGTCGGCGAGCTTGACGTCGCTGTCGAAATTCAACGTGTGGAAATCCCACTTGGGATTCTCGAATACCATGTCGGCGAAAAAGGCATTCGCGAAGAACGCGCCGATCGCCAATTGTCCCGCTCCACCGCCCGTGATCCAGGTTCGCCAGTTGGCCGGAACTGCTTCGGCGCCGGGCGAGAAGCCCGGGGCAATCTGCGCGCCCGTGCGCGGATTTATCGCGGGGCCGTAGATCTTCTTCGCCGCCTCGACTTGCGGCGCGGTCAAGCAGTCCGGCGCGTCGGCGCCCTTACACTGGACAACCGCCGGATCGAAATGGCAGAGCCGCGGATTCTGGATCAGGTCGTCCTTGACGCCGTCGAGTACGTCGCAGGCGGCGAGCGCCGCATTTTGGAGGACGGGCAGCTTTGTCGGCGGGATGTAGCTCGCCGGATCGTCGAGCAGCGCGCGTTCATCCCACAGACCTTTCGCGTTGAGGTGCGTCCAGTAATTAGCAGGCGCACCAGCGACGATTCCGTGAAAGTCGGCGGGGAATCGCTGTGCCTCCATGAGCGCTTCGCGGCCGCCGTCCGAACACCCGACAAAATACGCCTGCGCGGCATCCTTGCCGTAAAATTCGCGGACGATTGCTTTGGCTTGCACGGAAGTCTCGTGAACGGCGCGATAGCCGAAGTCGATCACTTTTTCGGGATGCCCGATCGCCCAGGTTACGTCCGTGCCGCCGACGTGGCCGTCGTCGGTTGCTGCGGTGGCGTAGCCGCGCAGCAGCGGCTCGGCCATTGCGGCCAGCGGAATAGTCCCCGCGAAGCCGCCATTGCCGACCTGTTCGAACTTGCCGTTCCAGCCGGAGGCCGGCAGCCATACCTCGAATTTGATTTCGGAATCGCTCGTCGGCTTCGCGACGCCGGCCACGCGGCAGAACGCTGGCATGTCCACGGAGGGAGCCGCCTGCCCGGGACCGGCGGGTGGTCTGAATGTCCCGGCCGCAACGGAAGTTGCCGATACGATCGTCGCGTTCGTCAGAGTGAGAGACGTCAGGCTCTCGCAAGAACGTTGAGCGGATGCAGGGCTTGGGCAGAGGGCAGTTGCAATCGGTAGAGCGAAAAAGAGCGTGAATGCGACGCGAAAATTCATAACGGCCCACCTCGATGAGGAATTCGGGTCCGATCCGTGCACGGATGAAACGGGAGCGAGTATGTGACGCGACGCGAGAGGAGTCAATGTGCTTCGAGGAGGCCTGGAAAGCGCGGCGCGCTGCATTCGCCCGCCCTCACTCTGCGCTTGTTAGCCGTCTATTGGCACGGTAGATTGGCGTGTCGCTCAGGAGAACAATGCACGTGCCCCCGCGCCGAAAAGCTTCTTATAAGCGACATACGAAATCACGGCGAAAGACAGCGCAACGCGCCGACGCGCGCAATCGTGCGCACATCTCGATCAGCGCGCGCGACAAGGCCGCCGGGGACTGGTTCGCGAAATTGGTGGCGCTTCAGGCGCGACTGCGCGGGCCGAACGGCTGCCCGTGGGATCGCGAGCAGACTCACGAATCGCTGCGCAAGTTCCTGATCGAGGAAGCCTACGAGGTTCTGGACGCGATGGATTCAGGCGACGCGCGCAAGTTCGCGTCCGAGTTGGGCGACTTGCTGCTTCAGATCGTGTTCCACGGGATTCTCGGCGAGGAGTCCGGAAAATTCACGATTTCGGAAGTGATCGAATCCATTCACACGAAGATGGTGCGCCGGCATCCGCACGTTTTCGGGGACGCGGAGGCTGGTACATCCGCCGCCGTCCTGAAAAACTGGGAGCAGATCAAGCGCGAGGAGCGCAAAGGGGAGGGAATCGAGGATTCGATCCTCGCGGGCGTGCCGCGGTCGCTGCCCGCGGTCCTCGAAGCCTATCAGCTCGCGCGCCGCGCGGCGCACGTCGGATTCGACTGGGAGAATCTCGAGGGAATTCTCGACAAGCTGGAAGAAGAGAAGCGTGAAATTCAAGCGCTTTTTCCGCCTCTTGTGGGGGCACCCGCCGCGGAGCGCACCCCTATGAACACGGAAAGAGCGCGGAACCTTGAGGAGGAGATCGGCGATCTTTTCTTCGTTTGCGTAAACATCGCGCGCTTCCTCGGCGTGGACCCCGAAATCGCTCTGAAGAAATCGAACGCCAAGTTCAAGAAACGGTTTCAGTGGATGGAGTCCGCCGCAGCCGGCAAGGGCGGCCGTTTGGCTGACTTGCCGCGCGAGCGCATGGAAGAGCTGTGGAACCAGTCCAAGACCTGCAATTAGCACTTCGCACGTGATCTTTCACGAATGCGAACGCCTCATAAGATGGGCTTATGCGAGCCGCAACAACTCTAAATTGGACTAATAGCCGGCACCGGGGCCTAATCGTACCCGAAGCGAAAGCCAACCGATGACAGAAACGCCCGGCGTCAATCTGTGGTCCACAGAAGAGCACGCGCTCGACTATCTCCGCCGCGCGGATACGATCCCGCACCGCGGCGAGGGCGAGGCGACTCTGCTCGCGTTGCTGCCCGCCGGAGCGAAGCGAATTCTCGATCTGGGGGCGGGTGCCGGAAGGCTTGTGGCGCTTGCAAAGGCATTCCAGCCATGCGCTGAATTCGTCACGCTAGATTTTTCGCAAACCATGCTGGATGCATTGCAAACGCTTTTCGGCAAGGACCCCGGCGTGACGATCGTGCAGCATGACTTCGACAACAAACTGCCGCCGATGGGGCAGTTCGACGCCGTGATTTCGAGCTTTGCGATCCATCACCTGGTTCACGAGCGAAAGCGCGCGCTGTATGAGGAAATATTCGAGATCGTTGCGCCCGGCGGAGTCTTCTGCAATTTGGAGCATGTCGCGTCTCCGACTCCGCGCGTCCACGACCAGTTTCTCGAAGCCATCGGATGGCCGGATGAAGACCCGTCGAACAAGCTGCTCGATCTCGAGACGCAGCTCAGATGGCTTTGCGAGATCGGCTTTCAGGATGTCGATTGCTACTGGAAGTGGCGGGAACTGGCTCTCTTTGCCGGCACGAAGCCCGCATGACGCCGTTTATGCAGGCCGGTTGCCGCGTCCCTAGCAATCGTTTCAAGTAAACTCCTCCGGCACTTTCCCTTATACTTTGACGTCGCTTCGGGTGCGGCAACCTCTCATGGACCACATCGAAATCCGCCACTGCGCGACCATTCCGGAATATGAAGAATGCGTCCGTCTCGAACACGCCACTTGGGGCGAGAGCATCGCCGTGCCGTCGGCAATCTTTGTGGTGGCGCACCACACGGGTGGGCAAGTGATGGGCGCCTTCGATCAAGGCAAAATGATCGGTTTCACGCTTGCCGTCGCCGGATTCAGGAAAAGCAAACCGTTTCTGCACTCGCACATGACCGCCGTCCTTCCCGAATTTCGCGATCGCGGTGTGGGGCGCCGTCTGAAACTCTTTCAGCGGCAGGACGCGCTCAAGCGCGGCATCGATCTGATCGAATGGACATTCGATCCGCTGGAATTCAGGAACACGCATTTTAATTTGGTGCGTCTGGGCGCCGTCGCGCGCCGGTACATCCCCGATTGCTACGGCATTACGAACAGCCCCCTGCACGCGGGCCTTCCGACCGACCGGCTCGTGGCGGAGTGGTGGCTGAATTCAGAGCGCGTGAAATCAATCCTTGCCGACAATCCGCTGCCCGCCAGAGCTTCGACCGAGCGCATTTCGCTTCCCACGAATCTCGATGAGATTAAGTCAAGCGATCGCGCCGCTGCCGCACGTGTGCAGTTGGAAGCGCGCGAGCAGTTCAAGAAGCGGTTCGCCGAGGACTATGTGGCAACGGAAGTGGAATCGAATGGCGGGACAATGGACTACATCCTCGAGCCGGCGGTTGCAATCGCCGGCTTGCGTCTCCCCGAAAGAGCGGAGGACTGAGAGGCGGGAATGCGGCTCCGAAAGCTCACGCTTCGAGAAATTCACCTGCGGCTGCTGTCGCCGTTCCAGACGAGCTTCGGCACGTCGGACCTGCGCCGGATTCTTCTCGTCGAGGCCGACGTGGACGGCGTTGCGGGCTGGGGCGAGTCGACGGCGGGAGAGAATCCGTTTTATTCCTACGAGACGGTCGAGACCGCCTGGCTGATCCTTCGCGATTATCTCTGGCCCATGCTGCGTGGGAAGGAGATCGCTTCGGCGTCGGAGGTTTGGGATCTGCTCGCTCCCGTCCGCGGACACAACATGGCGAAAGCCGCGATCGAAATCGCATTTTGGGACGCGGAGGCGAAACAACAAAATGTGCCTCTTGCAAAGTTGCTTGGCGGCACGCGCGCGGAAATTCCATGCGGGGTTTCGATCGGCATCCAGCCGACCGCGGCGGGGCTCATCGCGAAGGTCGAAGAGGCGCTCGCCGCCGGCTACCAGCGCATCAAGATCAAAATCAAACCGGGATTGGACGTCGAGCCGGTGCGCACGCTTCGCGAGCGATTTCCCGGCATCCGGCTGATGGTGGATGCGAACTCGGCATATCGTCTCGAAGACGCTCCGCTGCTCAAAAAGCTCGACGCCTATTACCTGATCATGATCGAGCAGCCGCTCGGGTGGGACGACATTTTTTCTCACGCGCAGCTTCAGCGCCAGCTCGAGACGCCGATCTGCCTCGACGAATGCATTCATGACGTGGAGCACGCCCGCGCCGCCATCGAAACCGGCGCGTGCCGGATTATCAACATCAAGCTCGGCCGCGTCGGCGGGTATACCGCGGCGCGACGGATTCACGATCTCTGCCAGGCGCGGTCGGTCCCGGTGTGGTGCGGCGGGATGCTCGAATCGGGGATCGGGCGCGCGCACAACATTGCAATGTCGTCGCTCGCGAATTTTTCGCTTCCGGGAGACGTGGCGGCCAGCCGGCGATACTGGGCCGAGGACGTGATCGAGCCGGAGGTGGAGGTTTCGAAGCAGGGGACGATCCGCATCCCCTCGGCGCCCGGAATCGGCTATACGCCGCGGCTCGACCGCATCGAATCGCTCACCAAGCGCCGCGAGGTCCTCGAATAGAACTTGACCGCTTCCGTTTCTTCCGTCGCGGATACCGCGTCGCCTTCTTCCGATTCGCACCGGCCGAGTAGATTCGCGCTCGCGATGGGGCTTGCGGGCGTGCTGCTCGTGTGGTCCGTGAACTACATCGTGGGCAAAATCACGCTCACGCACATGGACGCTCTGACGCTTGCCTCGTTTCGCATGGAACTCGTGGCGGCGATGCTGCTGGTCATCTACTTCGCGCAGCGCCGGCGCACGCCATTGCGGGCGCGCGACGTCTGGACGTTTGCCTATCTAGGATTTTTCGGGTACGCAGTGAATCAGGGCTGCTTCGTGATCGGCCTGGGCCACACGACGTCGGAGCACTCGGTCGTGATCATCGCGGCGGCGCCGATTCTGATCCTGCTGCTCGCGAGTGCCGCGAAACTCGAAAGGCTGACGGCTCCCAAGATTCTCGGCATGGTGGTGTGTTTCTGCGGAGTCGTGCTGCTCGAAACCGACCAGGGCTCGCCGGCGCATTCGCCGCTGCTTGCGGGAGACCTGATTACGCTCGCCGGGACTCTCGGCTTTTCGATCTACACCGTGCTTGGAAAAAGAGTGGCGCGCGCGTACGACACGATTTCGATGAACACTTTCAACGCCGTGGTCGGCGCCGCGCTGCTTTCTCCGCTGGCCGTGCGCCAGGGATTGCGGCTCGACTGGCACGCAGTTGGATGGGTCGGCTGGACAGGTCTGCTTTACATGGCTGCGCTGAGTGCGGTCGTAGGCTACTTGCTGTTTTACTGGCTATTGCGCCACATGGAGGCTTCGCGTGTGGTTGCCGTGAACTATTTCCAGCCGGTCGTCGTCTTTCTGCTGTCGATCCCGATTCTAGGCGAGCACCCGAATGGGCGGCTGCTGGCGAGCGCGGCGCTCGTGCTGCTCGGTGTGTACCTGGCCGAGCGCGTCCCCGGTTGAGGCGCGCGCAGTGCCCGAAAAACAAAAAAGGCGGCGCCCCGAATAACAGAGGGGGCGGCCGCCTTCAGTAAAGTTAATCGTTGGTTGTGAGGATGCGTCCTACTGCGCTGGCGCGGGAGCAGTCATTTCCAGGTCAATTTGAATTGTGATGTCGTCGCCGACCATTCCCGGATCCGCGGCGACTCCAAAATCCTGTCGGTTGATATGAGTGGTTGCAGCGGCGCCGCGGCGGAGTCCGCCCATGGCCTTGACCGGAGCGGTCGGGCCGGTCACGTCAAGCGTCACTTCCTTGGTGACTCCCCGAATTGTCAAATTCCCGGTCACCTTAAGAGAGTTGTCGCCGGTCTTCACGATCTTGGTCGATTGAAACGTGAGCGTGGGAAATTGGGCGACGTTGAAGAAGTGCTCGCTCTTGAGGTCGTCGTCGCGGCGCCCGACGCGCGTGTCAATGGAGGTGACGTCGATCGTCGCACTGACGCTCGATTTCGTGATGTCTTGATCGTCCAGCGTGACGGTGCCACTGATCTTAGTGAACTCACCTTGGACGTTTGAAATTCCCAGATGGCGCACTGTGAATTGAGCGTTCGTGTGCATCGGATCGAGCTGCCACGTCGTCGTCCCGGCAAGCGCCGGGATCGCCAGAACCGCCGCCAGCCCAAAAACTACAAGATACTTCTTCATTTGCTGCCTCCTCAGAATCGGCTTCAGAATTGAATTTTGATCGTTCGCAGCGACGGGTCCGTCGCGCAAAGTACCGTCTGAACCCACCCAGCCGGCCGAGGCTCCTATCGCGAGCATCTGGCCGGGCGGAAGTATATACCGGATTGCCTGAGGGTCAATATGCGGTGTGGTGTACGGCAGGATTTGCCGAGCGCACAGCGCGCATTGCCTGTCTGCGGCGCTTTGCGCGAGAGCGTTGCAGAGCCGCATTCGATAAGTTGTTCGATGGGTGCGGGTTAGGTTTGTGCGACAGATGATCTGGTTGGCAAGCCACTTGCGATACTCCCGGCGAGGTTCTTCGCTGGCAGCGCACGACGCCGCGAAACCTGTTGTTGTGGAGGGCCGGGAGGTGGCGACGCGTGCCTCTTGGAGGAGGGAAAGATTCATGTCCGTATCGGGTGTTTCCGCGAGCAGCTTTTTCGATCACAGCAGCGCCGGCATTCAGCAGCAGAAACAGTCGCTCCACCAAGAATTCATGCAGCTCGGCCAGGATTTGCAATCGGGAAACCTAACGGCCGCGCAGTCCGACTTTGCAGCCTTGGAGCAGAACAATCCGCTGATGAGCGCGGCTTCGTCCTCATCGTCGGCTGCGTCCGCGCCGAATACGACTTCGATCGGCCAGGCGTTCAATCGTTTGCAGCAGGATCTTCAGACCGGAAGCCTGTCGGCGGCGAAGCAGGACTATGCCGCGCTGCAGCAGGCGTTGCAGAGCGGGAGGCCCTCCTCGACGCACCACCACCAGAACCAGTCGAGCGGGAGCGCGGTCAACTCGCTCGAGCAGTTGCTCGGACAATTGGGACAAGCTTTGCAGGGAGGCAACGTGTCGGCGGCGCTGCAAGCGTACAGCGCGCTGGCGCAGGACGTGCCGCAGTTGGGGAGTATCCTGGGCTCGACAGCGTCGGGCAGCGGAGTAACGCCAGTTGCCAGCGCGCTGTCGGTAACCGCCTGAGTTCGGTTTGGAGCGAGTTACGGCAGGACCCAGTCCGCAGGCTTTTCGACGAATTCGAATTCGCATCGCTGGATGTGCGTTCCGGGCGAATCGACGCGAACGATCCGCGCCTTACCGACAAATTTTTGCCCGTCCTCCGGCAAATACACTTCGACGACGGCACCTTCCTTCACGTCTGCACGGCAACCGCACAAAAAGCCGTGCGCGGTCACGTTTTCAGTTAAGTTGACCAGCTCGAACTTCACGCCTTTCAAGTCGATCCCGCAAAGTTTTAGCGCCACCCGAATGCGAACGCGGGCTTCAGCTCGGCGCGCATGGTTGTTGCCTCCAATCACCGCCGCCAATTCCTTCCGCAGCGCAGCGAAGTCAACGGGCTTCTCAAAGAATGCCTTTGCTCCAAGGTTCAGGCAAAAATCGCGGTACCGCTCGCTCGATTCCCCGGAAACGATGAAGAGGGGGATTCCCCGAGTGAAACTCATGGAGGAAAGCGTTTGGCAGACCTCGAAGCCGGAGTATCTGGGCATCATGAGATCGAGAAGGATCGCATCGGGTTTTTGTTGCAGCGCGAGGACGATGCCCTCTTCGGCGTCGAGCGTGTCGATAATTTCATAGGAGTCTTGCAGACGGGAGCGGAGCAGGTTCCTCATGGAACTGTCGTCATCAATAATCAACAACCGGGGCATTCCCGTCTCCAATTTCCGCGAATCTACGCACACGGCAATTTGCCGGAGCAGCCTCGCTCCAATGATTGCTACCGAGCGGGAGGCGTTTGCCTGGCGTCGGGGGGCACCCGTAATACCGCTGCCGTCATATCGTCGCTTTGTAATCCCCCAGTGAACTGTTCGATGGCGTAGAAGACGGACCGCAGGAACTGATCGGATGCGCTGTAATCGAGCATCGCGCAGAGATCGATGAGGCGCGGCATGTCGAGCAGTTCGCCGTCTTTGTCCCTTGCTTCCGAGAGCCCGTCGGTGGCAAACAAGACGGCGTCTCCCGGCGCGAGTTGAACAGTGTACTGTTCGTAGGTCGCGAAATCGATTAGGCCTGAAGGCAGGCCGCCCTCTCCGATCGTGCAGCAGCCATCCGGCGAAAGATGGAGGGGAAGCGGAAGTCCGGCGTTCGCCACGCGAAGTTCGAGCGTCGCGGGATCGAATACCGCGTATTGAGTAGCGCAGTATCGGGACGGCACCGGTCGAACGCGCAGACGCCGATTGAACAGCTCCAACACGTCCGCCGGTTGCTCACCCGTCTTTTTGATGGCGCGCAAGCCGCCCGCGGCGAGCGCCGCGTACATGGCCGCAGGCAGCCCTTTGCCCACCACATCGCCGATGTAGAGTCCCAGCTTTCCGTCCGACATCAGGAAATAATCCAAGAAATCGCCGCTTACTTCGCTGAACGAGCGAATCAGGTAGGTGATCTCAAAATTCGGTTCGCGAAGAGGCTCGCGGGGGAGCAGCAGTTTTTGGATGAGGACGGCTTCTCCAACGACCGTCTCCGAGAAGCCCGAGGATTTTTCAGCGATCGACATCTAAGTCGCCTCGATAAGACTAAAATCTCACCTCATCGAATGCGGAATTGCGCCTGACCGGTTGCCGCGACCGGATGGCGATGTCGGACACGTCCTTGGAAGCGTCCGCTACCGCCGATTGCCCCTAATTCACGTTAGGTCAATGGGGCACTCATTGCAAGCGCCGCCGGTTCAGTTCTCGCAACATGTGTGCGCGGGGAGGCACGCCCTAGCCTTCGTCGTACGAGGGAACGCCACTGATCGGGCGTGCGTTGACACTCGCGAGGTCGCGTGCTACGTTCCGCGGCGAGATAGCTGCAAGGTGACAGTAATCATGCGAATACTAAAGCAAACCGTAAGTTTTACCTGGCTTGTGGCTGCGTTTCTGACGGTGACGATCATGGTATCTGCAATGCCCCGACCACAATCGATCGGTCGGATAATCGTCCCGGAAGAGATGATGAAGAAAAAGCTCGTGAGGCAGACGAATCCCAGTTTTGTTACCAGTGACCCTGTAATACAGAAATTGCTACAATCGCGAACGAACGCGAAAGTCCGTTTCCGCGTCGTCTTGGATGGTACTGGCAAGGTTTCAGAAATCCACTCCCTCTCTGGGCTGCCAAGGCTAATCACACTTTCCCGAGGGGCTGTAAAACAGTCTCAATACGAGCCCAGCTTCTTCGATGGTGAACCCGTGGAGGTGGAAACTACGGTTACCGTCTACTGGAATTTCGGACCCTAGGATGTGGATTGCTATAGACTTATCAGCCCCTGCTTCGCCCTTCCGTTGACACCCTGCAGGTCGCATGCTACGTTCCGCGGCGAGATGACGAAAGCGAATTCTTCCTCGCGCAAGCGCATTGCAATCATCCCCGGCGACGGCATCGGCAAAGAGGTGATTCCCGAAGCGGTAAAGGTCCTGAAGGCGGCGGCCGCCCGCGCAAGCCGGGAACTCGTCCTTAACGAATTCGACTGGGGCGCGGATCGCTATCTCCGCGACGGCACGACGCTTCCTCCCGACGCGCCCGAAATGTTCCGCCGCGAATACGACGGGATTCTCTTGGGCGCTCTCGGCGATCCGCGAGTTCCCAGCAATCAGCAGGGCGCGGACATTCTCATTGGACTGCGTTTCAAGCTCGACCTTTACGTCAACGCGCGGCCGTGCGTGCTGTTCGACGAGCGCCTCACACCGCTCAAAGGCCGCACCGAAAGGGACATCAACATCTGGGTGATTCGCGAAAACACGGAGGGTCTGTACGCAGGTGTCGGCGGATTCTTCAAGAAGGGAACTGCCGACGAAATCGCCACGCAGGAAGACATCAACACGCGCAAGGGAGTGGAGCGGATTATCCGCTATGCGTTTGAGTTTGCGCGCAGCCGCGGACTCCAGCGCGTGTGCATGAGCGATAAGTCGAACGCGATGGCCTACGGCCACGATCTGTGGCAGCGCGTGTTCAAGGAAGTCCGCAGCGAATATCCCGAGATCGAATCGAGCCACATGTATATCGATAACCTGCTGATGCAGATGGTCCGCGACCCGTCGCAATTTCAGGTGATCGTCACGTGCAATCTGTTCGGAGACATCGCGAGCGATTTGGGCGCGGGCATCATCGGCGGGGTCGGGCTGACGCCTTCCGGAAACATTAATCCCGGGCAAGTGTCGCTCTTCGAGCCCGTGCATGGATCGGCGCCGGACATTGCCGGGAAGAATATCGCGAATCCGATCGGAGCCGTGCTGGCTGCGGGGATGATGTGCGATTACCTCGGATGGACGAAGGAGTCGCGCGCGTTGGAAGATGCGGTCCGCGCAGCGATCCGTGAAGGCAAGACGACGAATGATCTCGGCGGGACGCTTGGCACGCGAGAAGCAGGTGACTGGCTCGCGAACAAAGTGGCATCGGCCTGACCTCTTCAATCGCTCCTCTTTCCGTTTTGCTCTTCTTGGGATTTTTCTTTATGCTGTTCCGGCATCGAATGATTTCAAGATTGCTGTATAGGAAGGGTGGGTTCCCATGGTCGGCAGGGTACTGGTGTTGTGGGCAGTTGCAATGGTTACAGCAGCGATTCCCTCCGCTGCGCAGACAGCCGCGCATCCAGCGCCAGCTCCGGCGGCAGCGGACGTTGCCGTGTCCCCCGAACAGGTCCGCCTGCTCAAATCGACCGAGGCTTTTGTGCGCCAGCTATTTGCATGGGGCGCCGACGTCAAGGTGGCCCTGGGGCCGCTCGCGCCGTCCGCATCGGCGGACTTCTACGTTGTGCCCGTTCGGGTGACGCTCAATCAGCAGGTTGAGACGGGCGAGGTTTACGTCAGCAAGGACGGCAAGACGCTGCTGCGGGGCGAAATCTTCGATATGTCGGCCGATCCATATGCGTCCAACCGCGCAAAAATTCACACGGATGGCTACCCCGTGAAGGGGCCCGCAGATGCGCGCATCACGCTTGTGGAGTTTGCCGATTTCGAGTGTCCGCATTGCCGCGAGCTGTTTGAATCACTCAAGGCCATGGAGACCCGCTACCCCCAGGTCAGGATCGTGTACAAAGACTTCCCGCTGACCCAGATCCATCCCTGGGCGAACACGGCTGCCCTTGCCGGTCACTGCGCGTTCGAGCAATCTCCGGAGGCGTTCTGGAAGGTGCACGATTCAATCTTCGAAAATCAGGACCTGATTTCGACCGAGAATGTGTGGGACAAGCTGGTGGAGTACGCCACGCAAGCCGGGTTGGATGCGGACACGTTCAAGGCATGTCTCGCTTCGCCCGATGCGCAAAAGTCCGTGGACGCGAGCCACGCCGAGGGCGTCGCTTTGGGCGTCAGCAGCACGCCCACGGTCTACGTGAACGGCCGGCCGATCAGCGGCGGAGATCCCGCAACGCTCGCTCAATACATCGATTTCGAACTCGCCGAGCAAAACAAGAAGTAGCAAGCCTGCCGGGAAGTCGATCACGTTTGGTTGGGCGTCTGCGCCTTCAATCGACGTATCGCCTCGTCGATATGCGGCTGTGGTGAATCGTCGGGTCCGAAGAACGCGTCCCAATCGATATCCGGGAAGCCCATGCGCGTGGCCTGAGCAGGGAGCTGCTCGCGCCACGTGTTCGCGTCACGGCTTCGGATTTGCAGCAGAGCCGCGTAGACCACGTTGTGGTCCGGCACCCGCCAAACGTAGTCAGCCAGTTTTTGCGCGAATCTTTCCCACCTCGCGCGAGGTAGGTCTCGACGGCAAAGTGTCCGCAGGATTGTGCGCTCGAGTTGTGCGGCCTCGTCCGGCGGCTCAGTTTGCGGCATAGGTGGCGCGGGATCGCGCGGCCCTATTGTAGCGATTCGTCGGCGCGCGAGGTCGGATTCTGGGGCGTCAAGGCGAAGATGAAGCTATTGAACGCACGAGCGGCGGGTTGTGTAGCCAGTCGGCTATGCGGCGCGAGGGAAGGGGGATGAAGTTGGCTCAGGCGGCTGCGTTTGCGATTACTGGACGGACAAAGTCAATCCGGTCGATTGTGGCGGCCACGCCATACATCGGCATCACCTCGCCAGCGAGAGCGGAAACCCGCAAGGCTTTGGCGCTCGCCCGGATCAGAACAGAAGTCCCGCGATCCTTCTCCGTCGGAAGAGCAAACGTAAGCTCCATGCCGGTTCCGGGTTCGAATTTCACATCCGAGTGGAAGTAGATGCCGGATCGAGAGATATCACGAAGTTGGGCTGTGTGAAACTCGGCTGGACGGTGGTCTGCGGTGCATACCTGTAAAGGCAGATAGACCTCGTACCTTCTTGCTTTTCTGCGTTCTCCCATAGGCCCCCCTATGCCCGGTTAGATGCACGACCTCTGCCAGTGGAGGGGTAGGTCTGACTATTGATTACATGAGACTTAGGGGCTTTGTCAAAGAACTTAAATGAAATTTACCGAGGAAAATTTTCCTGCAGTGGGAAATAGCTGCATGCCAGTCAGGCGTGCTGGAGAAGGACCCCTAGTACAGGATCGACGAAACTTGAGCCTACAGGAAGGGGTCGATGAGGACGGAGGAGCCCTCCGCTTCGGTAAGAATGCCTTTGCTGATCAGCAGCTGTACCAGTCGGACTGCGGTGGGCGATGTTGCGGGTGTACGGTTTCCTTCGAATCTCCCCGCTCCAAGGGTGGCACCATTCGACAATGTCTGCCGGCCGCCGGTCAGCTCGATCAGCCAGCTATCGAGGGCCTGGCGTTGGTGGGGCTCCATCGTGTCAAATGCGATGCCCATTCCCAGACCTGTCTGGGAATAGACGACGATTCCTCCGGTCTCGAACTGCGTCTGGCCTTTGCGGACGCTCACGCGAACCTTGGCGCCAACTGGAAATGGCACCATTGTGTCTACGAAGCAGCCACCTGGCCCAAGATCCGTCGTGCGCGTCGCGAATCGCGCCCCCGAGCCGAGTTCGACGACCTCCGCAGATGCCGTGAAAACGTGGCGATCCGCAACGCGGCGCTCGGCTTCGCTTGTGGCGCTCGAATTCCTGCTCGCTTGGTCTGAGGAGTGCGTTTTAGAGCCGTGTTCATACATGATGTTGGCTACCTGCCTTCTCAGCTGTCGTCGAAGCTGCTCCTCTAGGATTCGCCCGGGTCGCATCACCTGGCTTTATGTTGGTATTGTCCCCGCCGCCCCGGACCCCTGACAAGGACTATCGCCCCGAACCTTGTTCAAAAGCCAATCACGTCTGGGTGGTTGGAGCGCACTTTTGGCTATTACAGCAAGAAGCGAACGGCGATTCCGCGGCTCGCGTCGTCTCGATGCTCGAGTCGCACCACAGACGCCAGGAATTTCCTGTGCGCGGAGACGTTGTCGCCGAAAGGAAATGTGACGATCAGCCGCATCCCCACGAAGTAGTGCGGCATGGACGTCGTAAAGTAGAGGCCGTCCCGCGTGAAATCGACCACTTGTCCCACGTCTTCGATCTCCGTAAAGCGAGCGTCAAACGGGCGCACGTGCACCGGCAGCGAGACTTTCAGGCGTTTCCGTCCGCGCGCGTCCTGCGGGGTCTTCCGCGCTGCGTTGACCGTTGGTTTGGAGGCAGCCCATACCGCGGTGCCCATTTCGATCCTCCGAGTTTTACTCAGCTTCACTCTGCAATATATCGGTCGAAGTGGAGAACAGCTATAGGACGGGGGTACTACCGCCTCAACATCGGTGTTTCGGGTGGCTGACCTTCTGCCTGCCGACTGACTTACAGCGAAGGAACCTTCATTCCTGGACGGACCGGGTGCTCCGCGTTTCGGGCGAAACGTGCTGACGCTTGCCCCGTGCCACCTTCGGGATCGCCTCTGAAAAGCAGAGGAACGCCAGGACTGCCATGATCCCCATCAGCATGAAAGCCACCATCTTCGACCTCGCATTCCCTTAGAACCATGGAGTTGCATGTCCAGTTCCAATTCTGTTCCTTTCGTATCTAACTGATGTGATGGGAGTAATGGAATTTCTAGGCCGAGGCGGGCGTCTCTGGCAGACACGCCTGTCGGCAAATGGATTCACTCGACGGGTAAAATCTCTCCAGCGCGGCATGGGGCCCGGCAATTTTGGGGGGCCGCTGTGATTTGCTCGGAGTGCAAAGAAGTAGGACTTCCACGCGAAGACTTTCTTGACACTCGCAAACTTAGGGGGTAAGTTAAGGGACGGTAGCGCCATTCAGTAGTTGGCGCGCTCAGTTTACTAGACGCCAAAACATGACGGACCGCGCAAACTCGATTCGACTTACTCTCGATAATGTAGTAGTAGGGCTCGTACGCGCGTCCCGGCCTGGAGGGCATCGCTGAGCTGAGCGAGACGAAATTCAAAGGCTCATGAGACCCACCTGCCGGAAAGACTGGCACGGTGGGTTTTTTAGTTTATACGCCTGGGAGAAGGGGAATCCGATGGATAGCAAAAAGCCGACGATGATTGGAGCAAGAATTCTCTGGGAGTGTTTGGAGCGCGAGGGCGTGAAGACCGTCTTCGGCTATCCCGGCGGGGCCATCCTGCCGGCGTATGACGCGCTGCGGCATAGCTCGATTCGCCACATCCTGGTGCGCCATGAACAGGGCGCCACGCACATGGCGGACGGCTTCGCGCGCGCGACCGGCGGAGTAGGCGTGGCGGTTGCCACATCCGGCCCCGGCGCGACAAACATGGTCACCGGCATCGCAACGGCCATGATGGACTCCTCGCCCATCGTCTGCATCACGGGCCAGGTCGGCAGCAAGCTGCTCGGCTCCGACGCGTTTCAAGAGACCGACATCACGGGCGTCACTTTGCCGATCACCAAGCACAACTATCTCGTGACGCGCGCCGACGAAATCGCGCACGCGGTGCGAGAGGCGATGTATGTGGCCAAGTCTGGGCGTCCCGGGCCGGTACTGATCGACATCACGAAGGATGCGCAGCAGAGTTCGTGCGAGTTCGATTGGGAAGGCGCGGCGCCAAAGATGCGCGGCTATCGTCCGGACCTTTCACCCGCCAAGGAAGAATACGAAAAGGCGCTCGAACTAATCCGTGCGGCAAAGCGGCCGGTGATCCTTGCCGGGCACGGTATTTCGATTTCCGGCGCGGAGCACGAGGTCCAGGCATTCGCCGAGAGAGCCTGCATCCCCGTGGCGATGACTCTGCTCGGCCTCGGGCACCTTCCGGCGTCGCACGTGTTGAATCTTGGAATGATGGGCATGCACGGCGAGGCATGGGTGAACAAGACGATTCAGGACGCCGACCTGTTGCTGGCCTTCGGCATGCGGTTCGACGACCGCGTGACCGGTAACCTGAAAACCTACGCGCCGAACGCGAAGAAGATTCACATCGATATCGATCCGGCGGAGATCAACAAGAACGTGAAAGTGGACGTCGCCCTCATGGGCGACCTGCGCAAGATTTTGCAGGAGCTGCTGCCGCGCGTCGAGCCGGCAAGCCATACCGACTGGATCGAGCACATCCACAGCCTCAAGGGCGACACCGCCGTCCGCGATATTCAGAATCTTCCGGACAACGGGCACCTCTACGCGGCTCACGTGATCAACGACCTGTGGCACGAAACGCGCAACCGGGATGCGATTATCGTCACCGACGTGGGCCAGCACCAGATGTGGGAGGCGCAGTATTACAAGCACGAGCACCCGCGCTCGCTGATCACCTCCGGCGGACTCGGCACGATGGGGTTCGCGCTGCCGGCGGCCGTGGGCGCGAAGGTCGCGCGGCCGGATGCGGATGTCTGGGTCGTCTGCGGCGACGGCGGCTTCCAGATGACGATGGCGGAGCTTGCGACCATCGTGCAGGAAAACCTCAAGGTGAACATCGCCGTCATCAACAACGGCTATCTCGGCATGGTGCGGCAGTGGCAGGAATTTTTCTACGACCGCAACTACGAGGCGACGCCGCTGCTGAATCCGGACTTTTCGAAATTGGCGCAGGCCTACGGCATTCGCACGTTCGTGGTCAACAAGCGAGCCGACGTGGTTCCCACGGTCAGGGCGGCCCACGCGCACGAAGGTCCCGTGCTGATCGACTTCAAGGTCGAGCAGGAAGACACCGTCTACCCGATGGTGGCGGCCGGCGCGGCCCTGCACGACATGATCCGGCGGCCGAATCCGCTGGTGGAAACGGCGGAGGACGAATAAGACGCCATGCTGCACACAATCGTCGTTTACGTCGAAAACAAACCGGGAGTGCTGTCGCGAGTCGTGTCGCTGTTCCGCCGGCGCGCGTTCAATATCGATTCGCTCACGGTCGGCCGGACCGAGAAGCCCGAAGTGTCGCGGATGACGATCGTCACCGAGGCGGACGAAGATCAGGCGCGGCGCATCGTTGCGAACGTCTACAAGCTCGTGAACGTCCTGCTGGTGGACGATGTCACCGGGCAGCCCGCGCTGCTGCGCGACCTCGCTCTTGTCAAAGTGGGCGCGACGCGCGAGGACCGCTCGCAGATACTGCAACTGGCCGAGGTGTTTCGCGCGCGCGTGCTCGATATCGCGGCGGAATCGATCACAGTCGAGCTGACGGGCGGCGAGGAAAAAGTCGACCGGCTGCTGGAACTCCTGACGCCATTCGGCCTGATGGAAGTCGTCCGTACCGGAATCGTAGCAATGCGGCGCGGCGCGAAGTCGCCCACCATCGCAACCGCGAAAACGATCGGACCGGCGACCACGGCGGAAGACGGCACCGTTTCCTACTCGGTTTAAGTTTCGGGCCGCTCGAATTACAGCTATGCGGATTTTCGCTTGGCGGCTTTCGCCTTCGTGGCGTGCGGCTTGGGCCGGAGCGCGGCGAGAAACTGGTCGAGCGGAAGAGTGTTGATGACCTCTTTCTTCTCGATCCATCCGCGGCGCGCGGTCGTCACGCCGTATTTCATCATCTGCAAATTGTGCGTGGTGTGAGCGTCCGTGGAGATGACGATCTTCACGCCGCGCTGCTTCGCCATCCGCAGGTGCACGTCGCGCAGATCGAGCCGCTCGGGCGCCGCGTTGCACTCCATCGCCACGCCGTGTTTCGCTGCGGCATCCAGAACTTTTTCCATGTCGTATTCGAACGGGTCGCGCCGCAGCACGAGCCTGCCCGTCGGGTGCGCGATGATCTGCGTGTAAGGGTTCTCAATCGCCGCGAGAATGCGGTCGGTCATCTCCGCGCGCTCCATGTTCATGTACGAGTGCACGGACGCGACCACCACGTCGAGTTCGGCGAGAACGTCATCCTCCAGGTCGAGCGTTCCGTCTTTCTTGATGTCGACCTCGATGCCCGCCAGCAGACGGACCCCGGGGACGCGCTGTTGTGCGGCGCGAATTTTCTTGATCTGCTCGAGCGTGCGCTTTTCGTCCATCCCGTTCGCGACGGTCACGGCCTGCGAATGATCGGTCAGCGCGATGTATTCGTAGCCCAGCTCGCGCGCCGCCTCGCCCATTTCCTCGATCGAGTTCCTGCCGTCTGACGCGGTCGTGTGCATCTGCAAGTCGCCGTGAATGTCCGCGAGCTTCACGAGCTTCGGCAGCTTGTGGTGCTCGGCCGCCTCGATCTCGCCCGTCACTTCGCGCAATTCCGGCTCGATGTAGTCGAGCTTCAGCTTCGAGTAAATCTCCTCCTCGGTCTTGCTGGCGACGACTTTGCCGCCCTTCAGCGTCGTGAGCGCGTACTCGTTGAGCGTCCAGCCCATGCCGTTGGCGCGGCCGCGCAGCGCGACGTTGTGCTCCTTCGACCCCGTGAAATAGAGAAGCGCCGCGCCGAAGCTCTTTTTTTCGAGCAGCCGCACGTCCACTTGCATACCGCTGTCCAGCAAGAAGCTGACTTTGTTTTCGCCGTGCGCCAGCTCCTGCTTCATCTCGGGACACTTCAGAATGTGCGCCGCCACGGCGTCGACGTCCTTCTGCTTGTCGTGCCCCGGCCGCATCGTCACCAGCAGGTCGAGGTCGCCGACCGTCTCCTTGCCGCGGCGCAGGGAACCGGCCGGCGTCACGGATTCGACGGCTGTGCCCGCTTTGGCGATGTAGGCAGCGAGCCTTTGCGCTTCTTCGTCCGCCACGTTGATGTGGAATCGCCCGGAACCGGAGAGATGCTTGAACTGTTCCGCGGCCTTCAGGATGTTCTGCTCGCTCTTCTCGCCGAAGCCGGGAATGTCGTGCAGCTTTCCTTCGCGAGCCAGCTTTTCGAGGCCCTCGACGCTGGCGACCTTGAACTTCTTCCAAAGTAGGGCCACTTTCTTGGGCCCGAGCGAGTGCACCTCCAGCAGATCGAGGATGCTGGGAGGATATTTTTTAAGCAGCTTTTGCCTCAAACTGTAGTCGCCGGTCTTGAGGATTTCGTGGATGTGCGCGGTCATGCCTTCGCCGATGCCGGGCAGTTCCTGAAGCTTGGTGTCGTCCTTGGCGATGTCTTCGATGCGCTCAGTTAAACTATCAAGTAGCTCAGCGACCTTCTCGTAGCTGCGGTAGCGGCCGATGATCGCGCCGTCGATTTCGAGCAGTTGCGCCGTCTCGCGCAATATTTTCGCTACGTCTTTATTTTCCATGTGCGTACCTACCTCTTCCGCGCAACGAACTCCGCGTAATAGAGAATCCCCGCCACTGATTTCGAGTCGCGGATCTTTCCGGTGCGAATCCAGTTCACAGCCTCGCGCAAAGTGACGATCCGCCGCGTGATTTTTTCGTCGTCTTCGGGTCGTGCCTTTCCCTTTTTCAAGCCATCCGCAAGGAATATCACCATCTTCTCGCCCAGCAAGCCGGGGGAGGGGAACACTTCGAGGAGCTTTCGAATTCTGCGCGCTGTGTAGCCGGCCTCTTCCTCGAGTTCGCGGTGCGCGCCCTCGAGAAAGGTTTCGTCCGGCTCCTTGTGCCCGGCCACCAGCTCCCAAAGATATTGTCCGGCGGCATGGCGGTATTGGCGAATCAGCACGAGGCGCCCGTCGGGGAGCACGGGCAGCACGACCACGGACCCCGGATGCGCGATGATCTCGCGCGTCGCCTCGATGCCGCTCGGCTCGATCACGCGGTCGCGCTTGAGCGTGAAAACGCGCCCTTGAAATAGCACCTCGCTGCTCACCACTCGCGTTTTCCTGCTCCTGGTTCCCGCCACAATGTCTCCTGGACTACTCCGCAGCCGCAATTCTACCCCAGCCGCGCCAGCCGCCCGGAGCCGTTTCTGCTCGCTTGGCTGTGGCTCGATCCGCTTTTGCTATACTAAATTGCATCCATGCCAATCAACACCGTGATTGTGGATGACGAGCGCCCGGCGCGCGACGAACTCGCCTTTCTGCTGAAGGGCTTTCCCGAGGTCAACTTAGTCGCGCAGGGCAAGAACGGCCTCGAAGCCATTGCGCTGATCAAGGAGCACGATCCCGATCTCGTCTTCCTCGACGTGCAGATGCCCGGTCTCGACGGCTTCGGCGTGATTAAGAAACTCGTCGAGCGCAAATTGCGCCTTCCGCAGATCGTCTTCGCGACGGCCTACGATCACTATGCGGTGCAGGCCTTCGAAGTGAGCGCCGTCGATTACGTGCTGAAGCCGTTTGACAAGGCTCGCGTCGCGCGCGCCATCGATCGCGCCAAGAAAATGGTCGATGCCAACACGTCGCCCGTGCAGCGCCTGGAGACGCTCGTCGAGCAGCTTGGCGCGGGCGCGCCGAAGCCTCAGCCCGCGTCTCCCGTAAAACTGCTCGTGAAGTCGCAGGCGCGCATGATCCTGATCGACGCGGACGACATGATCTACGCCTCGATCCAGGACGGCGCGATCACGATTTTTTCGCGCGACACCGAGGGCGTATCCAATTACCGCACCGTCGAGGAGTTGATGGAAGCGCTCGATCCGGGCGTCTTCTGGCGGCCTCACCGGTCGTATCTCGTCAACATCAACCACATCAAGGAAGTCGTGCCGTGGTTCAAATCGAGCTTCATGCTCAAGATGAACGACAAGCGCGCCAGCGAAATCCCCGTCTCCCGCAATCAGACCAAGCGCCTTCGCGAGCTGCTGAAACTCTAGCTGCGCCTCTCCGCGCTCTCTGCGTCTCCGCGGTGCGCTTTGATGCTTTTTCCGCTGAATTTCTGTGCTAGCATCGTGCTTACACCGCACGCACGGAATCTTTCGTTTTCATCTGGGGGAAGTCCGCTAGAGTGGCCAAGCCTAAACCGAAGCGCAAACGAGTTCTGAGCGGCATGAGGCCCACCGGCCGTCTCCATCTGGGTCATTATTTCGGCGCCCTCCAGAATTGGCTCAAGCTGCAGGAAGAATACGAGTGCTTTTTCTTCGTCGCGGACTGGCACGCGCTGACGACGCATTACGAGGACACCTCCTCCGTCGCTGAGAACACCCTGCAGGTCGCGACCGACTGGCTCTCGGTCGGCCTCGATCCCGCGAAATCGACGCTCTTCGTCCAGTCAAGCGTGCTGGAGCATGCCGAGCTGCACCTGCTCCTTTCGATGATCACGCCGCTTTCGTGGCTCGAGCGCGTCCCGACATACAAAGAACAAATCGAAAATCTCAAGGACCGCGATCTCGGCACCTACGGCTTCCTCGGTTACCCGCTTCTGCAAACGGCCGACATCGTGATGTACGACGCTGATCTCGTCCCTGTGGGCGAGGACCAAGTGCCGCACGTGGAGCTGACGCGAGAAGTGGTGCGGCGATTCAACACGCACTTTGGGTTTGAAGTAAACCCTGCACTCTTTGGGGACCACGACGCGGGGCAAAGAATTGCATCGAAACTGCCCCTGATTCCAAATCCTTTTGCTGAGCATATCCAAGGGCAGAGTGCGTCTTTCGCGCAACCTGAAGCGAATGCGATCCTGCGTGGAGCTGTCCGAACGACCATCGCTAGGAAAGCGGCCGAAGTCGGATACGAAAACTTTCTGGAAGAAGTGGGTCGTGATCGAAAATTCTTTCGATTGCGTGCAATCTTGCACGAACCAGGCCACTTGCTCACCGAAACACCGCGTCTGCCCGGCACCGATGGCCGGCGGATGGCGAAATCCTACGGCAACGCGATCTGGCTCAGCGATCCACCTGATGAAATCCGCACTAAGGTCCGCAACATGATTACGGACCCGCAGCGCCAGCGCCGCACCGATCCGGGTCGCCCAGAAGTCTGTCCCGTGTTTGCGTGGCACAAACTATTTTCATCGCTCGACACAGTCGCGCAAATCGACCATGAGTGCCGCACCGCGGCGATCGGCTGCGTGGATTGCAAGAAGCTGATGGCCGAGAACCTGGTGAAGTGGATCGAGCCTGTTCAGGCACGCCGTAAAGATTTCGAGGCGCATCCGCAGCAGGTTTGGGATATCCTCGACGCCGGCGGGAAAAAGGCGCACGGGGCGGCGCGCCGCACGATGAAGCGCGTCCGCAATGCTATCTTTAAGTGGGACGAAACCCGCAAGGCCGCCGGAGGGAGCTGAGTTGGCGTCACCATCGCCCTATCGCATCAATTTGCCGGCGTACGAAGGCCCGCTCGATCTCTTGCTCGATTTGATCCGCAAGCAAGAGTTGGACATCCACAACATCCCCATTGCCAAGGTCACCGAGCAGTATCTCGACTATCTCCACCAGCTCGAAACGCTCGATATCGACGTCTCCGCCGACTTCATCTACATGGCTGCGACGCTGATCCTCATCAAATCGAAGATGCTGCTGCCGGTCGATCCTCTTGCCGGCCCCGGCGCGCAGGAAGACCCGCGCGACGAGCTGGTCCATCGCCTGCTCGAGCACGAAAAATTCAAGAACGCCGCGCAGCTCCTCTACCAGAAGCAGCAAATCGAGGCGCACGTGTGGTCGCGCCCGGACCGCGCGCTGTACACTGGCGACGCCGTGGAAGGTGAGATGGTCGTCTCGCTCGTCGATCTCATCAAGACGTTCCAGCAGGTGCTCGATCGGCGCAAGGCCGTCACGAAATTCGAGCTGCACCACGAGACGGTCACGATCGCGCAGATGATGGACCGCCTCCGCCAGCGCCTGATGGCGACGGACAACTCCGTTTCGCTGATCGAATTCTTCGATATCTGCGAGACGCGCAACGCGATGATCGTCGCGCTGCTGGCCGTGCTCGAAATGGTGCGCATGCAAGCGGTGATTTTGGTGCAATCGGAGCTGTTCGCCGACATCGGCCTGCGCAAGCACAAAATGTTTGACGCGGTTTTTGCCGGCCCGGACGCGATGTCGAAAATCGAGGAGCAGTATCTGTAGCGCCCGCATCCTGCCGGCGGTTTAGGTTTCGTAGCGGCCGCCTTCAGGCGGGCGCCTTGAGGACGTGTGATGAATCCAGAAGAAGTCCAAGCCGCACTCGAAGCCATCATCTACGCGGCGGATGAACCCGCCACGCTCGACCAGATCGCCAACGCGCTCGGCGTCGAAAAGACGGAAGCGCGCGCCGCGCTCGATCTTCTCGTTGCCTCGCACCAGACGGACCAGCGCGGTATTGAGGTTCGCAAGGTCGCGGGCGGATGGAAGTTCTACACGAAGCCGCAGCACCACGACGTGGTGCGCAAATTCATCAAGAGCCTGCAGCCGCCGCTGCGCTTGACGATGCCGGCGCTCGAAACCCTCGCCGTGATCGCCTACAAGCAGCCCGTCACCGTGCCTGAGATCAACGAAATTCGCGGCGTCAACGTGGGCGGCGTGATCAAGACTCTGCTCGAAAAGCGCCTCATCACCACCGCGGGCCGCAAAGAAGTGATCGGCCGGCCGATCCTGTATCGCACTTCGAAGCAGTTCATGATGCGTTTCGGCCTCTCCGATCTCGACGAACTTCCGAGCCTCAAGGAATTCGAGCAGCTCGCGCAAGCGGCCCTCGGTTCCGACGCAGGCATCGCGCCCACGGAGCCGGAAGAGGCCGTAACGGCGCCCGCCGCCGTGTCCGAAACCCCGGAGGCCGCCGCCATTCGCGAGTCCGGCGAAACCAACGACCTCGCCGAACTCGCCGAAGACTCCGCCGAATCTACCGAACAAACTCGTGCTGCAACGGCTGGCTCCTCCGAGCCGTCCCGATAGCACACCTCAGCACGCTTACCGCTTGGTTAAGCGCTTGATGTAGAATGGGCGCGCGCCGGTGCACACTGGCCGGTGCAAGGCGGCTTACGATGGACAGGGTTAAGCGTTTCGTGGTGTTTGCTTGTTGCGCCGTCACCATTTTCCCTCAGAGTGCGCTCGCTCAAGCACAGCAAAACCCTCCGGCGGCACAGCAAGCCCCGGCTTCGGCCACGACGATCCAAACCAAGACGCGCCTCATCACCGTGGACGTCGTCGTCACCGACTCGCACGGAAAGCCCATCCGCGGCCTTACGCAGGACGATTTTCAGGTCTCCGAGGAACATGCCGGCCAGCAAAAGATCGCGAAATTCCGGTTCGTGGACGCGTCGGCGAGCGCGCCCCCGCCTGCGCCAGCCACTGCCTCGATGCCGTCCGGCGCGCATGTGTACTCGAACCAGGCCTTCGAGAAGCTCACCGTGCCGCCGTCGATCCTGCTGATGGATGCGCTCAACACCGAAATTCAACAGCAATCGGAAGTTCACCGTCACATGCTGATGCTGCTGAAGACTCTGCCCACTACCACGCCTGTGGCCGTGTTCGTTCTCGGGCATGAACTCCATGTGGTGCAGTCATTCACCACGAACCCCGCGCTGCTGCGGGCTGCGGTGGATAAGACGCTCCGGTCGCCCGACATCGAACAGAACCCGCAAGACGACGCGAATAGCCCGTCGAACGTCGCGCTCGATCTGAACGGCGATCAGGAAACGCAGGCCACGCAAGCGCTGGAGGATTTCGAGAAGACGGAATACGAAGGCCAGATGGCCATTCGCGTCGACGAGACGACGGACGCGATGGTGTCGATCGCGAAATATCTCGGCGGCTATCCGGGGCGCAAAAATCTGCTGTGGTTTTCGTCGTCGTTCCCCAACTGGATTGCGCCGAATGCCGATTTCGGCGCCGATCCTTTCCAGGGCACCGCCGTCTACGGGGACAAAATTCGCAAGGCCTACGAATCGCTCACCGATGCGCAGGTCGCCGTCTATCCGGTGGACGCGCGCGGCCTCGAAACCTCGCAGTTGTACTCCACCGCGCAGAATCCGCACATCAACCGCAACAATCCCGGCGCCGGCTTCGGCGGCCAGATCAGCCGGGAAAACAATACGCGTCTCGACACGCAGGCCACGATGGAACAGATCGCCGAGGGAACCGGTGGCAAGACCTGCGAGAACACCAACGATCTCTCCGGCTGCGTCCAGAGCGCGCTCGACGATAGTTCCGTGTATTACGAGCTGGGCTACTATCCGGAAAATGTCCGGTGGGACGGCGGCTTTCACAAGATCACCGTGAAATCGAATCAGCACGGGACGAAGTTGCGCTATCGCACCGGCTATTTCGCGACGGACCTGGCAACGTTCGCGAAGCAGCAAGCTCCGGACAAGCTGCTCCAGGAGGCTTGCATGGGGCCGTTGCCTACCACGTCGATTGGTCTGACTGCCGTGGCCATCGCGCCGCAGCAGTCGCCGGGGCTGACGCAAGCGCCCCAGGCCAGATTCCTGCTCACGATTTCGCCCGCCGCGCTGACTCTACCCGCTGCCGGTCCGTCGCGCGAATTGCAAGTACAGATGGCCGTGTGCGAGTTTGATCCGAAGGGCGACTCATTTGCGTTCTATCCTCACGATCTTTCTCGAACCGTGCCGGACGCGGTGTATCAGAGCTGGCAGGCCAACGGAATGCGGAACCTGTTCGAATACGACGCGAAACCCGAAAGCGAGCGCCTGCGGTTTGCCGTGCTCGACGTGCCGAGCGGCGCCACGGGCTCGGTCGATGTTCCGGCGCATCCCCACGATTTCGCCGCGCTTCCCAGCGGAGTTGCTCCCGCAGCGCCGGCCGCCGCCTCCGCGCCCGCGCCGCCAAAACCCGTTGCGCCGCTTCCCGTTCACATCATCTTCAACGGCTCCGCGGGCACATCCAGCATGCTCGATTGGAGCGACGGCAAGCTCTCCTACCACGGCGCCATCGGAATCGATCAGGGAGCGCCGGCATTTTTCAAAAGCCTCTACGGTTCGCGATTCCACTGCGAGGCAGGGAAGCTGACTGCCAACGACCCCGCTTCCAAGGCGTCGCCGAATTTTCTGCTGACGTTCCGGACGCCGGACGGCCACGGAGCCCTCGTCGAGGTGGGTGGAGACGCGCCGGCGTACTCCGGCGACCTGATCATCGATCCGAGCGCCCGATCGTTCTTCGATTACGTCTGGAAACTCACCCACTGCCAGGCGCCGTAGCGCTTCGCCATCCGCGAGATATCGGCTAAGCTATAAGCGTCGCGGCGCACCCGCCGCCAACCACATGGAAGAACGCCTGCAAAAAATCATGGCGCGCGCAGGCCTCGCCTCGCGGCGCCGCGCCGAAGAGATGATCGTCTCCGGCCTCGTCACCGTGAATGGCCGCGTGGTCACCGAGCTCGGCACGAAAGCGGACGAATCGCGCGACCACATCAAGGTCGCGGGCAAGCTTCTGCGGCCGGAATCGGAGCGCGTCTATCTGGTGTTGCATAAGCCAAAAGAAGTCGTCTCGACGCTCAGCGATCCCGAAGGCCGCCCCTCTCTCCGCGATCTCTTGCAGGGGGTGTCGGAGCGCGTATTTCCGGTCGGGCGACTCGAATACCACTCCTCCGGCCTCGTTTTTCTCACCAACGACGGCGAACTCGCGAACCGCATCCTGAAAGCGCGACATCTCCGGCAAACGTATCAAATGAAACTTAAAACGCTGCTGACGTTCGACGAAATCGAGACCCTCGCGCGCTCGACCGGCGCTCGGATCTCACGTATGCGCGGCAAGGACGCGCCCTGGTACGAAGTCACAATCTCAGATGCGCGGCGCGACGCCCTGCGCAAGAAACTCTTTCAGACCGGCCACCCGGTCGACAAAATGAAACGCATCGGAATTGGAAGCCTCGAACTGGGCTCGCTCGCTCCGGGCCGTCATCGCGCCCTCTCTCCCGCCGAAGTCGCGGCCCTCTCGCGGGCACTGGACGGCCAGGTCTCCGCTCCGGCGCCCCAGCGCCGTAAGAGTCATTCTTCGCGTTAATCGCCGCTTTTCTTTTCCGCTGATTTCGATATCATGGATTCATAGCAGGTGGGGGAATCTCTCAGAGCACGTTTTTTTGGATCATGATGTACCGGAAGGCGCCAGTGTGGTGCGTTCGATATCTTGCGGACGCAGCGTGCCAGCCGGAGCCGCTTGTGCGCGTGAGACCACCCAGCCTGTCGACGGGCATCGCGATGCGGTATTCGCGGCCGCGCCCATAATCGAAACGTACTCGAAAGGACCAGGATGGTGGATAAGCTGAGCGAGACCTCGAATCTAGGGGTGAGTCATCCGCCGGCCGCTGCTGCCGGCGATCCTGCCAGTGAGATTCTCAAGACCAGCAAGACCATTGCGGTCGTCGGACTATCGAACCGCCGGCAGCGCCCGAGCTACGGCGTTGCTCAGTATTTGCAATCCGCCGGCTACCGCATCATTCCGGTGAATCCCGCCGAAACGGAGATTCTGGGCGAGAAGTGTTACGCGCGCCTCGAAGACATTCCCGAGCACGTCGACATCGTTGATATTTTCCGCCGCTCCGAATTTGTTCCCGAGATCGTCGAATCCGCAATTCACATCGGCGCTCGCGGCGTTTGGATGCAGGAAGGCGTGATCCACGCCGAAGCCGCCGAGCGCGCGCGCCGCGCCGGGCTCTTCGTCATCATGAACACCTGCATTCTGAAGGAGCACATCAAGCGCTTCCGCCTGCACTAAGAGGCCGGCAGCGCTGGCTGCGAATTGCCGGTAGGGATGGCCCGTCACTCCAGCGGAAAAACTTTCAGCACTCGTTTCCCCGGAATCGTCACAGCGATCGAGTTTCCATCCGGCGCGATCTCAAAATCGCGATACTGCAGATCGTGCAGGATCGACCGGAACGAATCCTCGTAGAGCCCGACCCACATCAGGATGTTCGACCGGTCATCGGGGCCACGCTTGAGCAGAACGCGCCGCTCGTCGAGGCTCCATCCGAACCGCCCGTATCCTGCGCGCACCCTCACGATTTTTGACGGATGCGTGACGTCGATCACGTCGATCGTATCGCCGTCCTCGAAAAAACCGATTTTTGTCCCCGAAGGCGAGAGCGCTAACGCACCCTGATAGTTCTCCACATGGGCGATCTCCGTCACCGTCTCGCGCAAAAGATCGAGCTGCACGAGCGTCAGCCCCCTGTGCAGTCCCAGGCTCTCTCCGATGGCGAATGCCCGGTTTTTCTTGGTGTCCCACACCACCGTATTGAACGTGTGCCCTTCAAACAGCGTAGTGACCTTGCCATCCGCGGGCTTCACGCGCGCGATCGCGAACGGGCCGCCGCCCGTCAGATACACAATGGTCGCGTCGTCCGCGAGCCATGCGCCGTCGACGGCTGCCTCGATGAACCGCGTCTTTGACCCGGCGACCTTAATTTCGTGGCCATCGTCATCGAGCAGAGCGATGGCCTTTCCGCCTCCCACACTAAAAGTGGCGGGCTGGTTTTCGTCCTCGTCGTCGAGCGTGCCCTTTTTCTTGGCGTTCTTGTCGTCCCAGCCGGGCGGCGGTTCCTCGAGCGTCAGATTCGCGGCGATGCGGTGGCCCGTGGGCGACCACGCCAGCGAGTTCACCACGTAACCGGCCGGCGGCGGAAAGGGCATGAATTTATCGGCTTCCACGATGCGCTTGATTTTGCCGGGGCCGGTGGCGATTGATATGTCGTCGCGCTCAATCAGGACTCTCTTGACTCGCTTCAGATGGGGCACCGCATACACGATGGCGTTGTCCGCAGAGATGTCAAAGGCCTGGCAGTCTTCGTCGATGATGAATTTGGGAACATCTTGTTGCGCGGGCAGCGTTGCGGGGCGCAGCACAAGACCTCCGCCGATCGCCATCGCACCGAGCAGAAAAGCCAGCCGCGTGCTTCTTGGATTTCGACGGCCATATCGAAGAGTCTCGCTCACCCCTTGTCCCCCGTCTTTCGGCCGCTCGCCGCTTGTACCTTGGTCTTGATCCTGCGGATTTCTTCGAGCCGCTGCCGGATGCGCGCCTCGAACCCCTGATCGGTAGGCTTGTAATAGCTGCGGCCCAGCAGGCTTTCGGGAAGGCAGGTCATGTCCGTCACCTTCTCCTCCGTGTTGTGCGCATATTGGTAGCCTTTGCCGTACCCGAGGTTGCCCATCAGTCCTGTAACGGCATTTCTTAGATGCAGCGGGACGGGTTCCGCGATGGTCTTCTGCAAATCTTCGTGGACCGCTCCATATCCCGTGTAGAGCGCGTTCGATTTCGGCGCGAGCGAGAGATAGACGGCCGCCTGCGCCAAAGCCAGATACCCCTCGGGCGGACCGATGAAGTCGAACGCTTCCTTGGCGGCGATCGTCACCGCAAGCGCCCCCGGCTCGGCCAGACCGATATCTTCACTTGCCATCCGCACCATGCGGCGCGCGAGATAGAGCGGGTCCTCGCCCGATTCGAGCATGCGTGCCAGCCAGTAAAGCGTCGCATCGGGATCGGAATTCCGCACGGACTTGTGCAGCGCCGAAATAAGGTTGTAGTGCTCCTCGCCCGCTTTGTCGTAGGGCAGCAGCTTTTTCTGCAGCACGTCCTCGAGCCGTTCTTCGGAGAGCACCCTGCGGCCGTCCGCGCCCGGTTCAGATCCGAGCACCAGCGCTTCAAGAGTGTTGTACGCCGCGCGCGCGTCGCCATTGGCGAGCACCGAGATGCGTTCGAGAATCGCGTCGCTCGCCTCGACGCGCTCTTTCCCGAGCCCGCGCACGGGATCCTCGATGGCCCGCCGCAGCAGCGCGACGATCTGCTCCTGCTCGAGCGCCCGCAGCACGTACACTTTCATCCGCGAGAGCAGCGGCGCGATCACTTCGAACGAGGGGTTCTCCGTCGTTGCGCCGATCAACAAAATGTTCCCGGCCTCGACGTGCGGCAGAAACGCGTCCTGCTGCGCCCGGTTGAACCGGTGCATTTCGTCGACGAACACGATCGTCCGCCGTCCGTACCGGCGCGCGGCCTGGGCCTTGGCCATCACTTCCTTGATTTCCTTGATTCCGGCGAGCACGGCGCTGAAGGGAATGAACTCGCTGCGCGTTCGCTTGGCGATGATCCGCGCGAGCGTCGTCTTTCCGCATCCGGGCGGTCCCCAGAGCAGCATCGAGCCGAGTTCGTCATGCTCGATCTGTGTCCGCAGCGGCTTGCCCGGACCGAGCAGCTCTTCCTGCCCGATGAACTCATCGAGCGTCTGCGGACGCATCCGGTCGGCAAGCGGCCGACCCGCCAGCGGCTCTTCCTCGGGTTCAATGGCGCGAAATAGTCCCATTCTTGCTGGTTCCTCGCTCCTCAGTCCTCGCCCGTTGTGCGCATCGTCCTTTGCCTCGCAGCCTCGTACAGCACGATCGACGCCGCAACTCCCGCGTTGAGCGATTCGACCGCTCCGCCTGTCGGGATCGAAATCGTCGCATCGGCCGCGCGCAACACCTCCGCGGGCACGCCGCTTCCTTCGTTGCCGACGAAAATCGCCGCAGGCTCGCGCAGATCGGCCTCGGCCGCAATTCCGGCGGCTGACTTCGCATCTGTGCCGTGCTCCGACGCAGTGGCGTAGATTTTCACGCCGGCGATACGCAACTGCGCCAGCAGCACTGGAATCGCCATCCCGCGCAGCACCGGCAGCCGCAACGCCGATCCTGCCGACGCGCGCAGCGCTTTCGGCGACCACGGGTCAGCCGTCCCGCGCGTGGCGACCGCCCCCGTCGCGCCGAACGCCTCCGCCGATCTCAGGATTGTGCCGACGTTCCCAGGGTCTTGCACCGCGGCCAGCACGATCACCAGCGCGGAGGCTTCCCTCATCGCGCCCGGACCGCGAAGCACGTCGTCGAGTCCCCACGCGCGCTGCCGAAAAAGCGCCGCCACGCCTTGCGGCGCATCGGTGCCGGATACGCTCTCGAACAGTTTGTCCGTCGTGCGCAGCACTCGCGACCGCGGAATCCCCGTTTCGCTTTCGCTCGCCGCGTGCAGGATTCGCTGGGCGTCGCCCTCTCCAGAATCGCTCACGAGCAGGGCATCTGCCTCAAGCCCGGAGCGAAGCGCGTCTTCGACCAGTTTCGGCCCTTCGACGCCGATCGGTTCGCCTTCGCAAGGTCCGGTCCCGCGCAACGCCGCGCGGAAGAGCTTTAGCCACTTATTGTCGCGGCTCGTGATGGCGTCCGCGCGCTCTGCCCGGGCTGCATCGCGCCCGCCAGCCGGCCGTTTGCGCTCAGAAGTGATTGGGGAATGCGCCATGCGACAAGCCTAGCAAACGCACCCTCCCGCGTAAACGTGCGCCGCGCCTCGATCTCGGGCTCTATCGCGGGCGAATGATCGGAATCGCCCGCCCGCGTAAACCCCGCCATTCACGCGTCTTGCTTCTGCCCATGCGGCTGATATAATTTGGCACTGCACGAGGGCGAAGCCCGCGCGAGGAAAATTGCCCGTCGAAATCCTAAAAATCTCATCGGAAGCACCGGAACGCGATGTCGTGGACTACGCCGCGAGTTTCATCCGGCGCGGCCGCGTAGTCAGCATCCCCACGGACACTTTCTACGGCCTCGCCGCCGATCCGTTCAATCTCTACGCCATCGAGCGCGTTTTCCAGATAAAGGGGCGCCCCGAAACTCGTGCGCTGCCCATCCTCGTCAACTCGATCGAGCAAGCCGTCGGCCTGGTGCGCGACGTGCCGGATGCCTTCCTCACTCTCGCGCACAAATTCTGGCCGGGCCCACTAACGCTGGTCGTCGAGGCGACGCACCGCCTGCCGCTCAAGGTCACGGGCAACACCGGCCGCGTCGCGCTGCGCTGGGCCGACTCGCGCATTGCCACGGCGCTGATCGAAGCCGTCGGCGGGCCCGTCACCGGCACGAGCGCCAATCTTTCCGGCCACCCTTCGTGTACGAACGCAGTCCAGCTTATCGAGCAACTCGGCGACCGCCTCCCGCTCATCTTGGATTCGGGCGACACCGGTGGCACTCTTGCGTCGACGATCGTGCGCATCGACGGCGACAGTTGGTGCATCGCCCGCGAAGGCGCGCTCCCGGACGCCGAAATCCACAAGATTTTCGGCTCGTCGTAAACCGCTCGACGCAAACAACGCATCACTTCAGTTCCGCGCTCTCCAAGAAGTCGTAGTCCCCGCCAGGTGGAATCACAATCCCCGTGATCCTGTCCCTGTGTACGCACACATTGTCGTAAAACCACAAGTTGATATACGGCTCGTCCTCCGCGATGGTTTTCTGAAGCTCCGAGAGGATCGCCCGCCGCTTGCCCGTGTCCATTTCGACGGCCTGCTGCGCCAGCAGGGCATCGACCGCCGGGTTGTGATAGTGTCCGCGATTCGCGCCGTCGGGCGGCATTCGTTTCGAGCTGAACACATAATCGAAGATCGCCGGGTCATTGTTTGCGCCGACCCATCGCAGCGTGTAGAGCTGAAAACTCCCGCGTCCTATGTCCGACTGGAACGTGGCATTTTCGAGCGGGCGGAGTTCGAGCGCCACTCCCACGCGCTTCCACTGGTCGGCGAGCACGGTGCCCAGCAGGCGCACTGACTCGTCCGTGGACGTTTTGAGCGTGAGATGAAGCCGCACACCGTCCTTCCCGCGCGGGTATCCAGCCTTGTCGAGCAAGCGCTCTGCCTCCGCCGGGTCGTAGTCGTATTGCGCCACGTTCCGCTCGTACGCCCAATGGTTGGGCGGCAGCAAACTGGACGCTGGGCGCGCCTCGTCGCGCAGCAAGTAGTGAATGATCGTGGCGCGGTCAGTCGCGTGCGCGAGCGCCCGGCGCACTTCGCGATGCGCCAGAATCGGATCGTCGAAATTGAGGGCCACGTAGGCGACCACCGTACCCGGCTGCTCGTCCACCGCGATGCCGGGCTGCTTCGCCAGCGCGAGAACCGTATCCGGCGTCAGCGAATTTACCCCGCCGATATCCGCCGTGCCCTTGCGCAGCTCCAGCGCGCGGACCACCTCGTCCGGTACCACGCGAAACCGCACGCGCTCGATATTGCCGGGTCCGCGTCCGCCAAAGTAATCGGGATTCCGCTCGAGGACGATCTCATCATCCTGCGCCATGCTGACGAATCGAAACGGGCCTGTCCCGATCGGATGGCGGGCAAAATCCGGGCCTGAATCCTTGGGTACAATTCCGACGGCCGGCCGCGCCATCTCGAACAAAAACGAGGCATGCGGCGCGCTCAGATGAAACACGATCGTCGCGTCGTCCGGCGCATCGATCGATTCCACCAGTGGAAACGTACCGCGCTTGAGAGATCTCACCGCTCCGGACAGAATGGAATCGAAGGTGAATTTCACGTCCGCGGACGTAAGCACCCGACCGTCGTGAAATTTCACTCCCCGCCACAGATGAAACACGTACGTTCGAGGATCAGGCGTCTCCCATCGCTCGGCGAGATCCGGAACGATGTTGAGCTGCGCGTCGCGCGCCACCAGACTGTCGAACATCAGCGCATCGACGTGCTCGGATTGTGCATCCGTGCCGATCCGCGGATCGAGATTGATGGGCATCGACTCGATCAAGAAATTGACCGCACTGGTGTCGCGGGCCTTTCCGCACGCTCCAGAAAGCGAGACGATCAGCAAAGCGCAAGCAAGCGCCAACCTCGCCGGAATCCCTCCCGCAAGAATATATGTTTTTCCGATGTGCAATTCGCAGCTCGGTCGCCCGGTTCCCATTCGTTTCTATCGGGGTGGTCTCGGCGCGCCCCTGCGGCCTAAGACAATTTTCCCCAGTATCGCCGCATGGCTGGCGCCGGTCGCGGACGGTATATTGCTCGGCCGCCCGTGCCAGGTTTCGTATGCCAGCAGAGCGAATCCGAACGCCTCCTTCGCTTCCACGGGCACGCCGAAGCGCGTTGCCGGCACCACGTCGATCCCCGGCAGCGAGGCCGCGATCTGCGCCATCATCAAAGGATTGCGCGCGCCGCCCCCGGCGACAATCAATTCGTGCACCTTCGTTCGCGGGAGGATAAACCTCCGGAACGCGTCGGCGATGCTAAGCGAAGTGAACACGGTCGCGGTGCGCACGAGGTCCGCCGGGCCAGCGTGGTGCTGATTTCCCCAAGCGACCACCATTTGCGCAAACGGCCCGCCGAAAAGCTCTCGTCCGGTCGATTTCGGCGGTTTCAGCCGCAGGTACGGCTCACGCATCAGCCTCACGAGCAACTCGGGGATCGTCCGCCCGCTCAGCGCGAAGCGCGAGTCGTGATCATACGTGGCTTTCCCGCGGGTGAAGCGTTCCATGAGCGCGTCCACCACCATGTTGCCGGGTCCGGTATCGAATGCGAAGACATCCTTGGGCCGTGCGTCCGCCGGGATCACCGTCAGATTCGCGATCCCGCCGATATTCAGCGCGACGCGGCCGCGAAGCGAGTCGCGGTAAAGCAAGTAGTCCACGAACGGAATCAGCGGCGCTCCCTGGCCTCCCGCCGCCATGTCCGCGGGCCGAAAATCCCCGACGGTCGGGATTCCCGTCCGCTCGGCGATGATGCTCGTCTCGCCGACCTGCATCGTGGACGCGGCGCGCACCTTGCCCTGACAACGCGCAGCCGAACCCAGGTGAAAAATTGTCTGGCCGTGTGAGCCGATGAGCGAGATTTTCTGCAGTGGTGTGCGCCACTTCTTACACGCCTGAATTGCTGCCCGCGCCAGTTCCTCGCCGACCAGAAAATTCAGCTCACTGACTTCCGCTGTGGTTGTAGCCGCGCCGTTCGCAAGGCGCAGAATTGTGTCGCGCAGGCGCGGAGGGAAGGAAATGTGATGATGCCCTTCGAGTTGCGCGGAGAGACTGGGAGGCGCGCCCGAGACTTGCACGAGCGCCACATCCACTCCATCCGCCGACGTTCCGGACATCATCCCAAGCACGCGCATCGCTCGATCCGTCACAGGCCACCCGAGAGAGTCTCATGCGCGAGATGGGCATTCATCATTAGCTGCCGGTTACTCCAATTGTTTTTGCAAGGCCGCAAGCAGATTCAGCGCTTCGAGCGGCGTCAGACCGTTCAAATCGGCGTCGCGCAGCGATTCGAGCACCGATTCGTCGATTGCCGCAAAACTCGTTTGATGAGGCGCCGCCGGCAACGCCCCCGGAGATAGCTCCTGGGTCAATTTCTCTTCGCTGCGCTCGTGGCGACGAAGGATCTCCCGTGCCCGGACGATTACGTCGTTCGGCAATCCGGCGAGCCGCGCGACTTCGATCCCGTAGCTCTTGTCCGCGCTTCCCGGTTCAACGCGCCGCAGAAATATGATTTCGCTTCCAGCTTCCTCGACCGACACGTGCACGTTTTTCACGCCGGGCAGCAATTGTTCGAGCTCCGTCAGCTCGTGGTAATGCGTGGCGAAGAGCGTCCTTGGCCGCGCGGTCGCGTGCAGCGCTTCGACCACCGCCCAGGCGATCGATAGTCCGTCGAACGTCGCCGTACCGCGCCCCACCTCATCGAGCAGCACGAGGCTCGCCGGCGTCGCCGTATTCAGAATCGCGGCTACTTCGCTCATCTCGACGAGGAACGTCGATCGTCCCCTCGCCAGATTGTCCGACGCGCCGATCCTCGTAAAAATCCGGTCGAGCAAAGGAAGCTGCGCTTTCGCCGCCGGCACGAACGATCCCATCTGCGCGAGAATTGAAATCAGCGCGGTCTGGCGCAGGTACGTCGATTTCCCGCCCATGTTCGGTCCTGTGATGATGAGCAGGAACTGTGATTCATCGTCGAGATGCAAATCGTTCGGGACGAACCGCTCGCCGCGCTCCTCCAGCAGCTTTTCGATTACGGGATGCCGCCCGCCCGCTATCATCAGCGCGCCGCGCCCGCCCTTCCGCGGAAGCTCTTTCTCCGTGAATTCAGGCCGCGTGTAACCCCGCGTGGCCGCGATTCGCGCGAAGTTCACGAGCACGTCGAGCTGGGCGATCGCCGAGGCCGTGCGGCGCAGGCGTCCAGCCTCCCGCGCAATCGACTCCCGAATTTCTCCGTACAGACGATGCTCGATCTCGAGCGCCCGCTCCTCGGCGGTCAGCACCTTGCGCTCATGCTCTGCAAGCTCGCCCGACGTAAACCTCTCGGCGTTCACGAGCGTCTGCTTTCTTTGATATTCCACCGGCACGAGCGAAAGGTTTGGTTTCGAAACCTCGATGTAGTAGCCAAACACCTGGTTGTAGCGGATCTTCAGCGACGCGATGCCCGTCCGCTTTCGCTCGCGCTCTTCCATCGCGGCGATAGTCTGCCGGCCGTGCTTCAGAATGTCGCGCAATTCATCGAGCTCGCCGTTGAACCCCGCGCGAATTATTCCAGGGTCGTTGGACAGCGCTGGCGGATCGTCCGCAATCCCTCGTGCGATCAACGAGCGCACGTCCTCTAGCTCGTCTATTTCTCCTCGTAAGCCGCTGAGCCTCCCGCCGGAATCGTCATCCTTTGCGCGGCCGAGTTCCAAGTCCTTTGCTGTGGATTCGGGCGTTGCTTCGTCGTTCGCGATCAATTGTCGCAAGCGAGGGATCCGGTCGAGTGAACCGCGCAGCGCGATCAAGTCTCTTGGCGTCGCCAGACCCAGCGTGATCCGGCTGGTCAGACGCTCGAGATCGAGCACGCGCTCCAGCTCCTTGTGAATCTCTTCCCGTGCGATGGTCCGCGACTTCAACTCGGCAACCGCGTCGAGGCGCGCTTCGATCTCGGGAAGGGAAATCTCCGGCCGCAGGATCCACGAGCGCAGCAGCCGCGCGCCCATGCCCGTCGCCGTTTCGTCGATCGCCGCTACGAGCGTGGCCGACGCGTCGTCTCCGCCCGCTGGTTGCACGAGCTCTAGGTTCCGCACGGTGACCTGGTCGAGAATCATCGCGTCCTGCTGCTCGTAATAGCTGATTCGGTCGAGATGCTCGAGGCCGGTTCCTGCGGGGCGCAGCGTGAGGAGAGGAGCTGTATCCTCGGATTTGCGTGATCCGATGGCGGACGTTTCGCGCAGGTAGTGCACGATCGCACCCGCTGCGGCGGCAGCCTGCGGATGACCCGTTAGCCCGAAGCCTTCGAGCGCGACCACGCGAAAATGCTCCTCGATCTGGCGCGTCGCATAGCTCGTCTCGAATACCCAATCGTCAAGGCGCGTCTCAACGGGCCCGGAGCCATTCGTGCTGGACCGACTCGCCTCAGCGAACAGCGTGGCGGGGCGGGGCACCAAAATCTCGCGGGGCCGCAAGATCCCCAATTCGTCCTGCAGGCGCGCCTCGGCCTTTTCGCCCGCGAACTCCGTTGCGCGGAATTCTCCGGTCGAGAGATCGACGTAGGCGAGCCCGATCCTCGGTTCGTTCTGGCGGCCTGATGCCCGTCCACCGACCGCCGCAGCGGCGACGGCGGCCGCGCCGCGCGCCACGGCCGCGAGAAAATTGTTCTCCTTCGGGTCGACGAGCGACGCGCCGGTGGCCGTCCCCGGCGTCAGCACGCGGATCACCTCTCGCCGCACGAGCTTTTTCCCCGGCCCGGGCTCCTCCATTTGCTCGCAGATGGCGACCTTGTGCCCGGCGCGGATCAGCCGCGCGATATAGTTTTCCGCGGCGTGGTAGGGAACTCCGCACATCGGCACCGGGTCGCCCTTTTCCTTGTTGCGGGCCGTGAGTGTGATCTGCAGAATGCGCGAGGCGGTCACCGCGTCGTCGAAAAACAGTTCGTAGAAGTCTCCGAGGCGGAAAAGCAGCAGCGCCGCGGGATGCTGCTTTTTCACGGCGTGGTACTGCTGCATCAAGGGTGTTGTTGGTTCCGTCATCTGCGCGTGCAGTTCCTTGGCAGGAAATCGATTATGCTGGCTCGCCCGCACGTTTGGCAACACTGTTCCTTACAACGCTCTCGCAGTCGCGTTTCATCCATCGCCGCTTCTCTCGGCACATAATGGCTACGCTATACTGAGCTATGTCTGTTCGCGGCCGCACAAATCATGAAACTGAGATCAAGCTTCGCGTCGCGGACATACCCGCCGTCCTCCGCGATCTCCGGCGCCTCGGAGCCAAGGACCATGGACGGGTGTTCGAAGCGAACGCTCTCTATGACACTCCCAATTCGGATTTCTGGCGCCGACACCGCCTCCTCCGTCTTCGCACAGAGACCCCTGCACCATCCGAGGCGCTCCCTGGAGGCCGTTCGTGCGCGGTCGTAACTTCCAAGGCGCCGGTTCCGGGCGCCCGGCACACACGCTACAAGCAAAACTTCGAGCGGGAAGTGGCCATCCGGTTTCCCGGGCGCTGGCCGCGCATTCTTCGCGCCCTCGGGCTGCGGCCGGGGTTTCGATACGAGAAATACCGCACGGCATTCTCGCTGCCCGGCCTTCACCTGGACCTTGATGAAACACCGGTGGGTGTGTTCCTAGAGCTGGAGGGTTCGCCGCACGTGATCGACCGCATTGCCCGAGCGCTCGGGTTTTCGCCGCGCGACTACATTCGAGGCACCTATTGGGACCTTTATCAAGCCGAATGCCGGCGCACCGGCCGAATTCCGCGAAATTTGCTCTTTCGCAGATAAAAATCTCGCGAATCATGCACTCTTCGCTTGACAAAACTTCCGTCTGCATTTACTAGTCCAAACGGGGATTAACGCATCTGCATGGATGAGCGTTCGTCCAATTCGGAGCCTGGAGGTAGTCGCCGCGCCGGCCGATCTAGGATCGTCCGGCAGCGGATCGCTCTCTCCACGCTCGTATTCGTTCGCTGCTCCCAGGTCGCCGGCGCTTCGCGGGCCGGTTGGGTTTCCGGGAACAGGGAGGCGAGGCCCGGCCTGATCTGATCGGACGGCGGTTGTCCGCCTGCCCGCGGCCGGATGAATCCCCGGTCCCGGGCATTTTTTTTGCCCCGATGGTATCCGCAGTCTAAGGAGTTCGGATGCTTCACGCCACAGAGGTCCTTGACGCCGAAACGTACGACTCGACCGGCAATTTCGTCGGCCGCGTCAAAGAAATGTTCATCGTTCCAGACGAGCAGCCCAACCGCATCTCGCGCCTGCTGATCGGCCGCGGCCGGTACCGTCCGCTTGTGGCGCGCTACGACCAGGTGGATTCGGTGGCGCCGGGCCGCGTCCGGCTCACCACGGACGAATCGGCCCTTGAGCTTTACAACCCGAGCGAAGCATGGCTTGCCGTGCGAAAAGACCTGCTCGACCAGCAGATCATCGATACCAACGGGCGCAAGGTCGTCCGCGTCAACGACGTCGATTTTGCGGACCAGCGGACGAACGGGAATACCGAACTGCGCGTCACCCAAGTGGACGTCGGCCTTCCGGCCGCCGTCGGCAGGCTTCTCCACGGACTCGTTCCCCCCATGGGCATTCGCCGCATCCAGGCCAAGCTGCCTCCGCGGACAATCCGCTGGGAATTCGTCAATTTGATCGAACCGAATGCGCTGCGCCGCGTCAAGCTGCGGATGTCCAGCGACAAGCTCGCGCAACTCCATCCGGCCGATATCGCCGAGATCATGGAGGAGCTGTCTCCGGACGAACGGCAGTCGATCATCGGCTCGCTTGACGAGGAAACCGCGGCCGAGACCATCGCCGAGCTCGACAAGCGGCTCCAGACCCAGGTCGTCGAAAAGCTGGACCCCGAAAGGGCGGCCGACATCATCGAGGAAATGAATCCGGACGAGGCGGCCGACCTGATCCAAAGCCTCGAGCCCGAAACGTCTAAGGAAGTTCTCGACGAGATGGATCACCGCGAAGCGCAGGGTGTGAAAGATCTGATGCGCTTCGACGAGAATACCGCGGGCGGAATGATGACCACCGAAATCGTCGTGGTCGGCGAAGACGCCACGCGCGGCGAGGTCGTCGACTACATTCGCTTCCACGAGATTTCGCTCGATCAGCTCGACAACATTGTCCTGATCAGCCGGGACGCGACGCTCGCGGGTACCGTTCCGGTCGCGCGCCTGGTGCTTGCGAACGGCGAGCAGCGCATGTCGGAGCTTGTGTCGGAGCCGCTGCTTTCGGTGCCGCCGGACGCCGATGAAAAAGACGTCTTCGAGCTATTCGACAAATACAATTTGCGCAGCCTCACCGTCGTCAACGACATAAAGTGCCCAATCGGCGCAATCGCCGTGGACGACATCGTGAGCCGCCTGCGCGCGAAGATATAGAGCCGGCGTTTCAGCGGCAGCTTTTGCGGTTTCACTTTTGGCAATGCCATGAACACCAGGGTCTCATTGACGGACACGCTCTCCCGGCTCGCCGCGCGAGGCAAGGACTTCGGCCATCGCACGCGTTCCATGCGACGGCGGCTCGCTGTGTTTCTGGCCGTCGTCGGACCGGGGCTCATCACTTCGAATGTCGATAACGACGCCGGCGGAATCGCGGTATACACGACCGCCGGAGCGCAATTCGGCTACACGCTCCTCTGGTCGCTGATTCCCATGACGATCGCCCTCTACGTCAGCGAGGAGATGTGCGCCCGCATGGGCGTCGTCACGGGCAAAGGCCTCTCCGATCTGATCCGCGAGGAGTTCGGCTTCCGCTCCACGTTCTTCGTCATGATCGCGGCGTTCCTGGTGGACCTCAGCAACACAGTGGCCGAATTTGCCGGCGTGGCCGCCTCGATGCAGATTTTTCACATCAGCAAATACGTTTCCGTGCCTCTCGCCGCGATCGCCGTGTGGATTCTCGTGATCCGGGGCAGCTATCGCCAAGTTGAAAAGATCTTTCTCGTCGCCTGCGCGTTCTATCTCTCGTATGCCATTTCGGCGTTTCTGGCGAAGCCCGATTGGCTCTTCGCCGCCAAGGAAACGATCGCGCCGACGATTCACGTGAACTCGCCCTACTTGCTGATGCTGATCGGCCTCGTCGGCACCACGATTGCTCCCTGGCAATTCTTTTATCTGCAGGCGGGCTTCGTCGAAAAGCGCGTCGGCCCGCGGCAGTACAAGCACGCGCGCATGGACGTGCTCGTCGGCAGCATTTCGTGCATGGTCATCGTGTTTTTCATCATCGTCTGCTGCGCGGCGACCCTCAACGCCCATGGCATGACGGACATCACCGATGCGGGGCAGGCGGCCGGGGCGCTGATTCCTCTCGCGGGGAAGTGGGCCGGCATGCTCTTCGCTTTCGGCTTGTTGAACGCGTCGCTCTTCGCCGCATCCATCCTGCCGCTTTCGACCGCGCACGTGATCTGCGAAGGTCTGGGCTTCGAAGCCGGCCTCGACCGCAAGCTGAAGGAAGCCCCGGCATTTTATTCGCTCTACACGCTGCTGATCGTCGTGGGCGCCGGAATCATCATGATTCCGAAAGCGCCGCTTCTGAAAATTCTCGTACTGTCGCAGGTGGCCAACGGCATGTGGCTGCCCGTCGTGCTGATCTTCATCCTGCTGCTCATCAATCGCCGTGACTTGATGGGCGAGTTCACGAACTCCGTGGCGTTTAACATCATCGCGTGGGCGTCGAGCGTCATCATGATCATCCTGACGCTCGTGCTGGTGTACACCGCGATCTTCGAGCCCGGCGCCGCGGGACTTTCCGGCTCGCTCCTCAACTTCTTCCATTTCCATTAGCCGGCGCGCGGCATCGGCCGCGCAATGCCCGTGTCGCTGCGGTAGGGAAGCCTAGGCACATCGTATCCCCCTGCGTCAGTGAGGTAGTAATCCAGGAAGACGGGAGGAAGCAAGCAAAGTTCGAGGGGGGAGTGAGGAGCGAGTTGCTCGATGATCTGCCAAGG
>Ga0187856_1000024_pt1 | contig 145927 bp, 159 predicted proteins | sample June2016WEW_8_40_FD_132443 | JGI IMG/M metagenome (GOLD analysis project Ga0187856, IMG submission 132443) | Peatland microbial communities from SPRUCE experiment site at the Marcell Experimental Forest, Minnesota, USA - June2016WEW_8_40 | ecosystem: Environmental > Terrestrial > Soil >... | reverse complement strand
GACGGCATACGAGATCCCAGGCGCCATTTAGTAGCATCCTCGTACCTTTTGTCCACCATTATGTCTGCTAGTGCGGCTATCTCGAAGGTTGGATGATTCTCCAGCCTCTCTATGAATCGCTGCCCGAGGACGCCAGCGGCGCCGAGTATGGCGACATTAATTCTCTTCTTCATCAGGTATACACTTCATACCTCAAATTACGTTGCCTGCGGAACGCATATTCCTCTTTAACGTATCTCGTCAATTGTCGGCACTGAGAATATACCTCAGTTTCTTGAGAGACTCAGAATGAGCAGAATGGGACGTCTGTATGGGCTTCGAAAGCGGAGACCCTTCTGAATGCTGGCACGCCATTGAATGTCAGTTTTAGCTTTTTGTAAACAAAACTTCTTCCCCAGAATTCGCCCGTCGATCCTCACTAAGCGATTTGCTAGAATTGGGCGTTATTCTATTGGAGTCAAACGCGCATGTCAAACATTGGAACAGGGCAGAATCTTTATGAAAGGAGTCATAACTTCGCGGAGACTCACGCAAATTGATTGATACAAGGAATAGTTCTGATAAGGGTGCTGCGAAGATATGACTCTTAATTCGTTTGAGATGAATGAGGTTGAGGCCAGGCTGCAGCCATCTCCGACCCTGGCGGCAGCGGAAGCCGTCCGCAGATTAAAATTAGATGGAAAACCGGTGTTCAGGTTCGATGTTGGCGAACCGGACTTTGACACGCCCAGACACGTGAAAGAGGCAGCCATCGAGGCGATCAGAGACGGGTACACTCATTATACTTCAGCGAAGGGCCTACCGGAGCTTAGAGAAGCTATCGCAAACAAGTATGCCGCCAAAGGCGTTCCGGTCAAGCCTGAAAATGTAGCAGTTTTCCCGGGTTCAAAATTCGCTCTATACGCCGTCCTATCTCTATTGACTTCCCCAGGAGACGAGGTCATCGTTCAAGACCCAAGCTGGCCTTCCTACGCTTCAATGATCACATTTCTCCACGGCTCACCGATATTCGTTCCTGCAACACTAGAGCAGCATTTCGTACCGACGATTCAATCCTTCCAAGAGAAAGTAATTGACAGGACGAAGGCTATGATCATAAACTCACCAGGGAATCCGACGGGTGCAGTATATCCGCTGCGGCTTATGAGGGATTTGCGTGAACTTTGTGAAGAGCGGCGGACTGTTCTGATTTCCGATGAAATATACTCTGCACTAGTTTACAACGGCCAAGCGCCGTCTCCTCTCGAAGACCCTGAGGCAGGAAACACGATTGTAGTAAGCGGATTTTCAAAGGAGTTCGCTATGACTGGCTGGAGGCTAGGTTACACGCTGGCCTCCAAGCGAGTCACGGATTTACTGGTAAGGTTCTTGGAGAACACTGTAACCTGTCCAACATCATTTGTCCAAAAAGCGGCAGTTGCTGCGTTAACAGGACCAAGGGATTGGTTTAGCGAGATGCTTGCGGAGTATCGTACTCGGAGAGATACGATGATCGAGGGATTGTCGAAAATTCCAGGCTGGCAATGTGTCATCCCCGAGGGCGCGTTTTACTGCTTCGCTAGGACAAACTTCAAAGACAGTCGCGCTCTGGAGAGCATGTTGCTTCAGAAGGAGCGCGTCTCAGTTGTTGCGGGCGCTCATTTCGGCCCAAGCGGAGAACGACACATCCGTCTATCATTCACGTGTTCTCTGGACAACGTCCGTGAGGGCATGGACCGAATTAGGCGATTTGCTGAACACCAGGGTGGTGGTTAGTTCTAAACTCCACATTCGATCCAATCGGGACCTTGTTCGTGGCAATCTCAATTGCGCGTGTGGCCAATATTTGAGTTGCATCGATGATCGGAACGGGCAGGTCGCCAGTCTTGAGGATTAGCGGCATTTCTGTGCAGCCGGCGACGATTGCTTCGGCTCCTGCCTGAACCATTCTCCCCCCTATTTGAACTGCGTCAGCATGGGATGCCGAGAGATCGCCTGCTTTCACCGAGTAGATTGCGCGCATGATGCTTGCTTGATCGTCGTCTGTCGGTAAAATCGTCTTGATTAACATTTTGCGAAACTGTTTCTGATAGAGGCCAGCTCGTACGGTTCCCGTGGCAGCCATAATGCCGACGGTTCTCAAGGACGGAGACGTTCTTGCAGTTTCTCTTGCCGTCTCTTCGATCATGTCAATTACGGGAATCGTTACAGCTCTCCTAACCTCTTCAATCCAATAGTGGGCTGTGTTGCAAGGAATCACGATGAAATCCGCTCCAGCGGCCGCGAGGTTCTTAGCAGTTTCAATAAGCATAGGTGCAGGCGAAGGACCATTTTCGAGAATTGCCTTTTGTCGATCTGGTACACCAGGGTTATTGTCGATTATGAGTCGTAGATGATCTTGATCTCGTGCTGCTGGAGTTGATCGAACGATTTTCGTAAACAGATCTATTGTTGCTTCTGGACCCATGCCACCCAGGACACCAATGATCATTCCTTGACTCATGGAAATCAAATCGAAGCAGCAAAATCCGCTTGCGCAATATTGACTTCTTAGCAAAGAGGTTTATGTCGTCAGAGGAATATGTTCGGATCAGGCTAACTAGAATGCCTCACGGACTTTGTAACCGAACTTGTCGGTCTGATCAATGCCTCTAATCACTGCTTCAACCAGTTTTGGTAACCTATTCAAGTCCTCTATACTCAGAACTAATGCGGGACTGTGAAGATATCGGCACGGGGTTGAGAGAACGCAAGTGGGAACTCCTTCACCACTAAGGTGAACTGGACCAGCTTCGGTTGAAGCACCAAGACTCACGTGAAACTGATATGGAATACGATTCTTCTCCGCGACCTCGCTCACGTATCCCAACATTACCTTCTGTGTAATCATTGATGCGTCCATAACTCGCAAAGCAGGTCCCAGTCCGAGCGAGAGAAGTCGATCTCTTGGCTCGACATCAGGGCAGTCCAGGGCGGCCGTTGTCTCAAGAACCACAGCTGCTTGTGGATGAACATGTTCCGCGGCAACCTTTGCGCCTCTCATCCCTACCTCTTCTTGCACCGTGAAAGCAAAGACCGTTGTTGCCGAAGGAGGATTCTGCGATAGAAATTCCATTGCCATGAGCGCCGCAGTACATCCAGCCCTGTCGTCAAACGCTTTCCCCATGACTAGTGACTTAGAACCCGTGCGAGTGAAGTGCATGTCAAACGTTGCAACACTCCCAACACCTATACCGAGTTTGGTCACGTCAGCGCGAGAAGATGCGCCAATGTCTATGTAGAGATCGCGTAGTTCAAGTGATTTCTTGACCTCATCAGGCGTCAAAGCATGCGGAGGCTTGCTTCCGATGATGCCATGAAGCCCTTCACTCACCTGAAAAACGACTCGTTGGCCGGGCAGTACTCTCGTATCGATCCTGCCCAAAGTCGCGAACCTCAAGAACCCGGAATCTTCAACATACGTAATTATGAATCCCACTTCATCCATATGCGCTGAAACCAATACGCGCGGGCTTCCGTTGGTGCCTTGAATTTCAGCAAAAACATTGCCCATAGAGTCGGCGCTAATTCTCTTTGTGTGCTTCGTAGATTCCGTCAATACGAATTTTCTGACTTCATCCTCATGCCCAGAAGGGCCTGGTAGGTTGGATAAAGTTGCAAGTAACTCAATTGAATCATACATCACTATCAGCATCGAAGTTTTAGATTACCGCTTAATACGTTAGTCTACAGTGAATCATGACTGATTCCCTGCGGCGAACTCATGTTCCGCGGCAACCGATCCCAATAGCGCCGTTATCTTTTTTCCTGTGAAAATCTGTTCAAAGCATCGACTCGAGATGGCGGGCCTCTGTTGGAAAACTAAGGGGCATTAGCTACTTCCTCGTTTCTACAGCGGTTTTCTCCGCCACAGTTAATGCATATTCAATGTCCTCTTTTTCGATTCCCCGGTGTGTGACCATCCTCACTCGACCGGCTTCGACGGCTCCCGCTTTTACTCCATATTCATTCAGTCGAGCAACCCACCTCTCTCCGTCTATTCCTAGGCCTGAAACATCGTAGGCGACGATATTGGTTTGAACTTGCGTGGGGTCGATGGAAATCCCTTCAATCGACATTAGTCCTTTCGCTAGAATCTGGGCGTTTGAATGATCATCTTTCAGTCGATCAACCATTTTCTCGATTGCGATAATTCCCGCAGCAGCGATTACTCCCGCCTGCCGCATGCCTCCCCCAAGCATCTTCCTGTAACGCCTCGCACTATCTACGAATTCTCGGTCTCCTACCGCGAGAGATCCGATCGGTGCGCTCAAGCCTTTGGATAGGCAGAACATCATGCTATCAACGAACTGTGTCAGTTCTCTTACATCGATGTTCTGAGCTACGGCGGAGTTGAAGATCCTCGCGCCGTCCATGTGAACTTTCAAGTTCTTAGCGTGTGCGAAATCAAAAACAGCCTTAGTTTGAGAAGGGGTCCATACTGTTCCTCCTGCCCGGTTGTGTGTGTTCTCAATGCATACCAAACTGGTTGGCGGAAAGTGAATATTCGGAGGCCGAAGGGCGGACTCGACATCCTTCGGGGTCAAAACGCCACGTCGCCCTTTCACCAACCTCGGAATCAGCCCGCCAACAGTCGAAAATGCTCCTACCTCGTAGTAGTACATATGCGCCTCAGCTTCCAGAACTATCTCCTCGCCCCGCTTAGTTTGACTGAGTACGCTCACTAGGTTGGCTTGCGTTCCGCTAGTGGTTAAGAGGGCCGCTTCTTTTCCCATCCTCTTAGCGGCAAGTTCCTCTAGTCGATTAACGGTTGGATCCTCTCTGTACACATCGTCGCCCAAGGGTGCCGTTCTCATAGCTTCCAGCATTTCCGCAGTAGGCAGAGTCACCGTATCACTTCTAAGATCGACCACTCGCATCTGCGACACCACATCATGGAGCCAAGAATCAGGTAGATATAGACACTACGGATGTGTTTCCGCGAAATTCTGGACGGGCGTTCTTCTTGGATAAGATCAATTCAATCCGCAGACGGGTTAGATGGATAATGACAAAGCAAAACGGCAGCTATTCTACCGGCTATCTCCTGCGGCGCCTCGCCAATGCCAAGGCCGTCAAGCCTAGAATAAGTCCCGCAATGATAGATTGCCATGGGAAACCTGGGATTGGAGTCATTGTCAACTGTGAAGAGACTGTCGACGTTTGCGTTGCTTGAGTAGAGCTTGCCGTAGGTTGCAGCGTTGTGGTGACGGGGACCGTTGACGTCGCTGCTAGGATAGTTGACGTTGCTGCCGATGCATCCGACGTTGACGACATTGAGGTCGAGGTAACATTGGCTATTTGAGTTTGCAAATTCAAATCGATACTTCCCGGGCCATTAATGGTCAGGGTTGTGGGGTTAGCTGTACTTGAACAAGTCAGCCCGCCCGTACAGGTCCAGTTGAGGAAGCTGTACCCAGATGGTATGTTGCATGCAGTGACCGTAGTTGAACCGAATGTAGTACTGTAGAAGGAGACTCCGTTCCCTTCACCGCCCTCGGAGCAGGTACCTAAATTGACGGAGGCTGAAGACGCGGGGTTTGTCATGATGTTAATCTGCGCGGCGTAGACAGCTATCAAAACCCCGCCTGAATTGTATGCTGAGCATTCTACTGGATTTGCTGTGTCGCTTGAACAAGCTACTCCACCTGCCCAAGTCCAATGGTTGAATTGCCAACCCGTGGAAGGAACGGGCAGATTAGCCGTGACTCCAAAACTGATTCCGCAAGCTGCTGGTTGCGAATTCGCGTATGTGTTTCCGCAAGCGGCGATTGTGGCGGGTGAGGTTGCGTCTGGGAAGTTGGAGGGTGAGGATTGGAAGGTAATGGACTCGAGTAACGTCGGGGCTGTAGTAGAGGACGAGGTTTGGGTGATGTATTGAGTCGTCGACTGGAGTGAGGTTTGTGTTGTTGAGGCGGCCGCTGTTTGAGTCAGTGTTTGAGAAATTGTTTGGGTGAATATCTGGCTTGTTGCTTGTGTTTGGGTAATTGATTGCGAAGTAGCTTGCGTGGTGGACTGGGAGACCGTAGTCACGAGCGTTGAGCCTTGAGGGGTAAAATCTAGCTCAATGTTGAAGCCTGTGAGGGTAATTGTCTTGGTGATTGGACCAAACCCGTTTCCCGAGGCCGTAACCGTAATGGTTCCCGACGTTCCGATCGGGAAGGCGTAGCCGCCCGAGGACGATGAAATTGCGTAGTAGTTTCCGCTACTCGGCGTAACGGTAACGCCTGATACGCCCTCGCCAATATCGTAGAAATTGTTGCCGTTAGCATCGTCATAAACTACTCCCAACAGGAAAGGCCCGGCATTGGCAGCTGTGCCGAAATCTTCTGTGATGAAAGCGTTACCGTAACTGGTTGAGGCTGAGCCGCTGTAGTAGCCAACTCCTACTTCCTCGTAAGCGGGCGGGGGGAACGGGAAGATGTCAAGAAGGTTTACTCGATGGGGTCGCCCAGGAGTTCCCGAGTCGACCATCATGAAATCCTCTAGCTGGGTGGCGGTCATATCGGTGCCAGCCGCCATGTTCTCACCAGCGCTGACATAATTGTAGCCTGCATTCGTCATACGTTGAAACGCGGTCGTGCCGTTCGGATCTGTATGGCTGAAGTAATTATTGTTGTACATGTCCTCACTGTGACCGTTCGCGATCGCAAGGAGGGCCGGATTCATAGCTAACGGTGGGCGGGGATCCACTAACTCTGGTCCGTTCGGATCCACCAATCCCTCATGAATATCGATGCCTAACCTTTGCCCTTCAGCTATCGGGTTCGCGCGAGCCCGGTTAATGTATTCTAATACTAATTGTTCGTCTGGAGTGGGATTGCCAGAGTCATAGGGTGAAAGAGCCTTGGCCTGTGGAACAATAGTAAGCAGAGAAAGCCCAGAGGTGGTGAGAATGAGAATGATAAATGCGAAAGACGCACCTTGTCGAGTTTTCAACGCCTTCACCCCTATTCTGACTCCGTTTCAAATTCTGACTTCGCAGCTAGTTTCGTTCGTTTCGACGTGAATCGAATAAAGCTTCGTTGGGGATGACTTGATGAATGAAAATTGGTTTCAGGTGAGGCACGTTAAAATGACATTATTTTGTGGGGTTATTGAGTTGGACCTACGCGTGATCTTGACCTTCGCACGCTGCCTCGTCAAAAGATCCTGTATGGATTGCTGATTGTTACTAGGTTAGGGCTCCAGAAATCCTTGTCATTTGACTCTTCTTCCAAATAGGAACGCCGACCGAAAATGTGAAATCTCTGAGAGAGATCACTAGTTGGTTGGCTTCCAGCGATTCATCTCTACCATGCTTCACGCGTCTGCTGTGTTCGCTACTGCGGGACAAAGCGCCGAGGAGGGGCGCAATGACAAGAAATACCCAATCGGTGAACGAGAGTAAGGAGGGAGGTAAACGCATGGGCCAAAGTGAAAGCACGATACCGATGTTGAATGTAGCTGAGGCATTCAACACAGGGATTCTCCTTCAACTGACAGGGATGCGACGCACTAACGAATGCTCTACGTGCAGAATTTACTTAACCAACAGTTGCCAACGCTGTTCTCGATGCGGATCACCCAAGAACTCACCGTGTCTGCACTGTTACTTTGAGTTGGGTCGCCCAGATTACTCCGACCCACCTAGAGCAGTTTCGATAAAACGCCACCAAATAGTCCAAACTGGCAGCTAGCGCAGACTGCAGCTAACTCCTCTATCGGAAATGCGGTAGATTGGCAGTAGTTTCTGTAAGGCCGCATGAGGAAGTGGATTCGATTCTCCAATCCAGCCGGTCAGTTTTCTAAGCCGTCCGCAGAAGAAGGTTTGCGCCCTTCCGTGACCGTTTATTCTCGTCTTCCTAAGGCTTTGCAAAGCAACGGTGAACCAGATATGAACCACAATGGCCCAGACATTTTTCGTTGGAACATTTTCAAAGGTGCGTGGGCACCGGAGACATTATGGAAGGCGTCTCAGTAGTCATCTGAACTAGAAGGGCGACCAGCGAGGTATCTGTGTAAATGACGTTAGATTTTACTTTTACAGAAGAACAGAATCTTTTCCGAAAGTCTGTCCGCGAATTCGTGAGCAGAAATGTTGCCCCGAAGTCAAAGGAACTTCTTAGGGCTAGGCTCGTCACGCCTGAGATCCATAGAGGTTTCACAGATTTAGGCATATTCGGATTATTGGTGCCCCAGGAATATGGCGGCTCCGGCTCCGATTTTGTCACGTTCCTCATCGCGGTTGAGGAAATTACGAAGGGTGACCCTACAGGTTTTGCAGGACTCCCGATCTGGTACGGAGCCTCCTGCGCACGTATCCTCGCAGTGTACGGAAATGCAGAGTTGAAAGAGGAGATTCTACCGAAAGTCACGAAGGAAGGATGGATGACGCCCCTTCACTCTACCGAACCCACCTGCGGAACTGATTTCACAGCGATCACTTCCACCGCCAAGAAGATCGGTCGCGAGTTTGTGGTCAATGGGGAGAAGATGTGTCTAAGTTGCGTGCCAGAGGTAGTGAGGTATGGAGGAGGGTTCATCACATCAGTGAAAACTAAGCCTGAGTTAGGCAGCAAAGGAATGAGCCTTCTCTACATTCCATCAGACTCTAAGGGTATGAATACTTCAAACTACATGGGGATGGGTATAGACATTGGTGGGGTTCGATATGAGAACACACATGTGCCCGATCGTTACCTGATTGGGTCCGAGGGAACTGGATACCAGATGACCTACGAATCCTTCGTTCACGCACGCGTCCCGACAACGATGAGCATCGTAGCCGCCGCAGAGGCCTCAATCGAAAGAGGCATTGAATATCTGAAGCAGAGAAAATCATTCGGACGACCCCTCGGCGCACATGAAGGCATTCAATTTGAACTAGCGGAGAACTACGCGAACGTTCAAGCATCAAAGTTGCTATGTTACCGCGCCGCATGGCTTGTGGACCAATACCACAACGGCAAAGCCTCATTCCAAGAAACAATGACGGCTGCCTCTACAGCGAAGTTGGTCGCCTCAGAACTCTGCGTGAAAGCCCTCAGTGACGTTCTAGAATGGTATGGAGGACTTGGAACAACGACGGAATACGATATTCAACAGGTATACAGGACCGTTAGGCAGGCCGTGATCGCTGAAGGAACAAAGAACGCGCAGAAGATTGTGATAGCAATGCAGCTCCTCGGTAAGGACTTCGCTTCTTGGAAAGCAAATGAATAAAATCTGTTTGTCCGACCGATAGAACGTAGTCTGATCGAATTTTCCTCATTCGATTAGTGAGTGTCAGCGTATGGACCATTTCCCAGCAGAGCCTGCTTTATTTGGTCTTTCGTGAGCACAAGAGCGAACCCGCGTCTAAGTGTCTTCAGTTCTGCTTCTTGTAACTGTGGATCATCGGTTGAGTTGATGTCAGACCCAAAGACTACTTTGTATCCATGGCCATGAGCCTCACGTGCTGTCGTTCCGCAACAATAGTTCGTCATCGTCCCGCAGATTATCACTGTTTCAACTTTGCGATTCTTTAGAACGTAGTCAAGTGTTGTTCCGGTGAATGCGCCGTAGCTCGGCTTCGCTATGACAACATCCCTTGCATAGTCTGGCTTAATGGAAGGGTCTATACTTTCCTTCTGAAACAATAATGGCCCGTCGTAATCATCAAGCTTATCCAATGGTGTTAAGCCGTCTCGGAAAGCAGGGTTCATGTCGACATAGGTTGAGTGGAAAACATAGCAAGTGTAAATCACTTGCACTCCACTATTGCGGCTCGTTTCTATGATGTCCTTAATCTTTGGAAGTTGTTTTGTCGCGTCGGGAACCCAGGAGGGAGTCATGTTTGGTTTGGTGAATTCCTCAAGCATATCTACAACGATTAGGGCGGTTTTTTTCGGATTAATCTTAATGCTGGCTTGGCCCGTCTCATAGTCTCTCTTTGCTTTCGAAAGAATGTACTGTTGACTGAATTGGCCAGGCTTTCGCTTCTCCAAAGTTGCCCCGATCTCGGTACTTACCTAGAATCTTATATCGGTACCTCCTAAGTTGACGCCCTCTGCCCGACCCAATGCTGATAAATCGGATTGCGGAGAGTGCGGACAGTGAGTAGGGTGGGTTCACGATGGCGAACTCGTGTTCGCTACCAAAGCTTACGCTCATATTCGGTAAGAGGGATAATCCCCTTGTCCGTTACCTCCACCGTATCTTCGACAACTGCTGTTCCAAGTCCTAAGCGGACGATCATCGGTTCATATGCGAAAACCATGCCAGGTTCAAAAATGTCTCTGCTAGTCGGTGAGAACATTGGGATTTCAATGAACCCTGTCCCTAGACCATGCCCCGTCGCCCAAAAATCCTGACGCCACCCTTTCGATTCAGCTAACTCCTCACCGATCCGCGCAATCTCCCCTGCCCGTATTCCTGGACGGATTCGATCAATTAGGTCGCTGTAAATCTCAAGAATCGAATCCAACGCATTGCGCTGTCTCGCATCTCCCTTGCCCATCAGCATGGTTCGCGACATGTCGGATAGGTATCCGTTTGAGATCGCTCCCAAATCTAGGTATACCATATCGCCTTCTTTGATTCTCCTCTTAGATGGGTAATCATGCTTAGTTCCTGCTCGTGGCCCTCCGACGACTATTGGTTGAAAAGCCAGTCGGCTAGCACCTTCTTCAAACATTGCTTTGCAGGCTGCTGCTACAACCGCAGTCTCAGGTACACCCACCCGCGTGGCCTCAACTGCGGCGCTCATTCCGCAACTTGTGATGCGAGACGCTTCGTGCATCACCTTTAGCTCGTTGCGAGTCTTGCGACTCTTCATTTCAAGAAACAAACGTTCGACATTAACCACGTTCGCCACGAGTTCGCGCACCGGAAACACGTACAAGCCGACCGCGCCAATCTTTCCCTTAACCCCAACAAGAGCGGTCTGCACTTCCGAGACGAACGATTGAAAAGACCAGCCGGCGATCTTCACTTGGTCAATCCAGGTTCTCCAAACTAGCGAATGCATCGGCTCTCCATGAAATGCGGAATCGGTGACCAGAGTGACAGAATCAGAAGTCACTACAACAGCTCCACGGCCCATCATTGGCTCGAAATTGGCGAGGTACGTCAAGTAGCCTAGATCATTCTGGTCCCCAAAGGCCACCAGCGCCTCGAGACCTTGCTCCTCCATTAATCGACGAGTGCTATCGATTCTCTGCTGGTATTCAGCAATGGGAAAAGGCAAATCAATGAATCCCTTGCGGGTCTTACTGTCAAACGGTACTCTTGGGTTCGCGACGTGGAACATCCAGATTCACCTTGAATAAAGCCTCTACTCGCTTCTAATCCAGTTTAATACTTTCATTTTGGACCCTAGAAAGAAACTGCGAAACCAGCCTTAGGGCTTCTGAAAATTCGATACTCATTAATAGTGTACCAACACCGCAATGGTTCTGGTTGTCTAATTGAAACCGAAGTTTGGGATTGTTCTGCCCACTCGTGGGATGCTCTTCGCAAAGACCAGTGCGCGGAAGGACATCGTTGAACTCAGCAAGCTGGTTGAAGAGTACGGCTATGATGCCGTTTGGGCCGGAGATAGCATTCTCGCGAAACCGCGATTGGACTCAATTAGTGTCCTGTCCGCAGTAGCTGGAGCAACGGAAAGAGTCAAGCTTGGGACGGCTTGCTTCGCAAGTTTTCCACTGCGCAACCCCATCATACTTGCATACCAATGGGCAACGCTTGATGTTTTGTCGGAAGGGCGAAGCTTGCTCGTCGTATGCCAGGGCACACCGACCCAGCATGGCAAGATCTACCGCAACGAATTCAACGCCATTGGCGTACCACCGAAGGAAAAAGTGAAGAGAAGTGAAGAAGCCTTGGAGATTCTCAGGAAGCTCTGGGAATCGGACAACGTGAGCTACGACGGTGAGATTTTCAAATTCAAAGACGTCACAATGTTGCCTAAACCCGTGCAAAAACCGTGCCCGATCTGGATAGCGTCCAACCCACGTTCGACCGGAGAACTGGAAGGTCCACCTGGAGAGATCGAAAAGAACTTCGATCGAGTCGGCAAATTCGCCGATGGCTGGATGACGACGATGGTTGACCCTGAAGAGTTCAAGGAGGATGCTAGGAGAGTGGGAGAGGCTTTGCGAAAGCACCATCGAGAAAGTAACCGGTTTGGCATGTGCCTCTACTATAACGTAAACATGAGCAACGAGAAGCAGAAGGCAGCCGCGGAGTCAAGCGATTTTCTCATGAAATATTACCGCGAAGACCCGTCAGGGATTCTAGATAAGTGGGTCGCTTATGGCGATCAGAAGGATTGCGTTGAAAAATTGGAAAGGTTCGTGAAGGCAGGGGTGGACACGTTCTCAATCCGATTTGTTGCCTGGAACCAAATTGAGCAGTTAAAGAGGTTCAGTGAAGAAGTACTCCCGAGCTTCTGAACATTAGTTTCCGCTACACTCGAACTAGGCCCAGGAAGTCGACCGGCGCCTGCACGAATACTAGAGCATGGAATCAGTTTGCTGCGTGCAGCATTCTTGTGGCTCCGAGAACTCTGTTATGGATTTCTGATGCTAGATTTCGTATGACTACTCTGGCGGAATCTGTTTCTGTAATAGGTTTAAGTCGATTCCTTGGCGCCGGCGTACGGCCCAGGCTACGACGTAGATGACGATACCGAGTGCGAATGTGGGAAGTATGCCAGTGACTAGGACTGATCCAACGTTTCCGATCGCAGGCAGGAGTATTGCGTAGACCACTACGATAGAGACGATGAAGCTTATCATTCCCACGAGTGAGATCAGGGGCACGCCTGCAACCTTCTTCCGGCTTAGAGGGTGAGCGGATTCGAAGACGTCCTTTCTCATGTACGGGTAGGCGATTGCGGCCAAGGCTACTATCATGAAGACGATGAATGTGCCGGCTGTTCCATAGGTGAATAGCGTGGCGAGTAGGCCGTACTGGAAGATTGAGATGTAGGCGTACAGTAACCCGACGATCGTCATTGCTGCAATCGCGTAGACTGGCGTCCGGGTCCTGGGATTTACGTCGGCAAATACGCTTGGCGCAACTCGGTCGAACGACCAAGCGAAGAGGTTTCGGGCGAGGGTGAAGAAGATGGAGACGTTCATAACCTCAGCCGTCAGGCCGAAGCTGAGTGTGAAGATCGCGATAAGCACCTGGTTCTGGGTCCAGAACATTGCTAGGCCGGAGGAGAGGGGTGGGGTTCCGGCTAAGTATGGGTATGCTGAGGATCCTGAGACCCATAATGCGGCCATAGAGTTCACAAAGGCTGGACCCTCACCAAAGTACTCAACTACGAACATCGCGGTGGTGAATGCAACGAAGATGACGCTTCCGCCGAGAGTCGCTAGGATCTGTGTCTTCTCATTCCGTTTAGTTTCACCGGCGAAATATGCGGATGAATTGAAGCCCAAGTAGCCCAGTAGTCCTAGAGCCCCGGCGTAGAGGGTTGCGGACGAGATGAGTGGCGGTACTCCAGGGTACGCGCCATTTTGCGGCCCTAGTGCCACTATCTGATCGTAGGTCATGTTTGAGCCGGATAAGGCGTTGAAATTCGTTGCAAATGTGGAGGCGCCGGCTCCAAGCACGGTTGCTATGAAGATGACACCGATTATGATTGAGATAATCATCCAGTACTTGACAGTTCTCGCGGCCAACTTCGAACTCGCGATCACGACGAGGCCAGCTATTATGATGAAGACGGCTGCAATCCAGAATGCGGAACTAGGCGTCTGTAGGCCGTTGGCGATGGCAGTGTAACCCGGGTTTTTGTCGAGAATCCCCAAATCATAGTACAGCTGTGCTATTGACCACTGCCCAATCCAGGGGGCGACAGCGCCTACTACCGAGATACTTAGAATTGTGAAAGCAAAATTGGTCATGAATCCGATGCTCGGATGAAAAACCCTTCCAACCCAGACGTAGTCACCGCCACTTCGAGGTATGGCGATCGAGAATAGGATGTACATGACCGCAATGGGCAGTACCAAAAGGAAGCCGACGAAACCTCCAACAATTGGGTTTGCGTTTGGATAAAAGGCAGGGGTGAACGCGACCACGTTGTACACGTACAGGAGACCCATCTGGGTCACCGCCATCCCGAGCGCATCCATGCCCGAGATCTGTTTGACTAGCCCAGTTGCGTCTCTTACGAAAACGGTTTTGTGAGGTTTCGCGGACATTGTGTATTCTGGTTCGCCAGAAGATCAAACCATGTTAATATGCTTTGGCCACCACCATGCAAAACACCCTTTCTCCTAGGGTGAATAAGTGAAGGTGTGTTGTCCTGGGGATTTGTGACTGCCAGCTTTTTCTTTACGTAGCAACCGTACAGGAGTAGGTGGTAGTGGCGTGTCTTACGATGTACGGTTTGAGTTCGGCATAAAGCAGGAGATGCGCGATGGCGTAAAACTCTCTTCCGACGTCTATCTGCCTGACGCTAAAGGACAGTTTCCTGTTCTTGTTACCCGATCGCCATACATGACTGTGGAAGGGTTTCAAAAGCGCTTTTCCGAGGAGGCCAAATTCTTTGCGAAACAGGGTTACGTATTCGTCATACAGGACTGCCGGGGAAAGAACGACTCTGAAGGGACTTTCCACCCATTCTTCGATGACCCAACCGACGGATTCGACACTCTGAATTGGTGCGCCAAACAAGAGTGGTCCAATGGCGAATTAGGCACGATCGGAGCTTCATATCAAGCCTGGAATCAATGGGCCGCAGCAACGCAAAATCCTCCCAACCTCCGAGCCATGGTGTCGATAGTCGCGTTACCCGATCCCGTCTTGAATGTTCCATTTCAAAATGGGGCGTTAGTCTTGTGGATGGCTGAGTGGATGGCGATGGTTGATGGAAAGAAGAACACCGATCCTTCGATATATGATTCTTTGAAGCTGTTCAATCACTTGCCGCTCAGGACAACGGACGAAGTGTTTGGGCGAAGGCAATCGTCAATCTGGCAAAATTGGATACAGCATCCTTCCGCAGGCGACTATTGGAAGCACTCATTCTATCAGGACAAATTTAGCCAAATCGATGTCCCGGTGTTACATGTTTCGGGTTGGTACGACGACGATCTCATAGGCACACACATCAACTACACGAGCATGAGAAAATCTGCCAAGTCAGAACACGCTAGGAATAACCAGAAGCTGATAATTGGCCCCTGGCCACACCATGTTAACTTAACGAGGCAACTAGCGACGATCGATTTTGGGCAGTCAGCACTAATTGACTTGCGAAAGATAGAGCTAGAATGGTTTGACTACTGGCTCAAAGGCATCGAAAATGGAATAATGAAACAACCTAAAGTCGACATTTTCACGATGGGCAGCAATGAATGGAGAAAGATGGAATCGTGGCCTCTTGACAGAACTGAATACGTGAAATATTTCCTCCATAGCAATGGTAGGGCGAACACGTCAGCGGGGGATGGGAAACTTTCAGCGACGAAAGCAAACAAGGAAGAGCCCTGCGATTCCTATACGTACGACCCGGTTGACCCATGTCCGAACATTTGTGACATGTCCGCGATGGCTGCTGAAGGCCCTTTTGACCAGCGGTCCATCGAGAGACGTGATGATGTGCTCGTATACTCCACTTCCGTTCTCGACGCCAACTTGGAAGTAACCGGCCCGGTAAGAGTCAAGCTGTTTGCGTCTACTTCTGCACGTGATACTGATTTTTGGGCGCAGCTTGTTGACGTGTTTCCGAATGGGTATTCAATGCATTTGACTGAGGGGATAATCAGGGCGAGGTACCGGGATTCGCTTGAAAAACCAGAACTCATGGAGCCTGAGAAAGTGTATGAATTTGATATCGATTTATGGGTCACAAGCAACGTCTTTCGACGAGGTCACAGGGTCAGGCTGGATATTTCGAGCAGCTCTTTCCCAAAATACGACCGCAACCCCAATACAGGTAATCAATTTGGCACGGACACGGCACTAAACGTTGCCGACCAAAGAGTCTACCATAACGAGGGGCACCCTTCCCATATTCTCCTTCCCGTAATCAAATAGAATCGTAACGACTGCCATTAGTACGAATGGACGTGAACTATCTTGTCGCTCGATGTGGCGACTCGAAGATGCCGGTCTCGCTCTCACGGATGCTATGCGTCAGTCGATGTTTCGGCTCGCTTCACTTCGTTATAGAGATAAGCAAAGATAAGCACGGTAACATAGGCTCCCGGGTCGGGCTTTCCGAGTGTCTGCTCTCCGAGATACTTGGCCCTTCCCTGTTTTGCAGCAACGCTCTTGGTCAGTTCATACCCAGTTTCAGCGGTATTAGCTGCGTCTTCCAACGCTAACGGAAGGTCCCTCTTTTTCGCAACGGAAATCTTGAGAGATGCGACCACCGGATCAAGCACGTCAATGAGCGTCTTATCGCCGACATGTGCCCCTCCAAGGGCCTCCACCTTTCTTAAGGAGGCTTCAAACATCGCCGCTAACTCTGATACACTTAGTTCGGTTCTTGATTTTGTAGTCCGTCCTGCCTCCGCGAAGAGCGTGCCGAATATTGGGCCTGCCGCTCCGCCTGCTGAGGACAGTATTGCGTCCCCAACCTCTGAAAGAAGCGTGCCTATGTCTTCGCTTCTGGAAGACTCGAGGACTGTCAGAACCTTGTTAAAGGCGACGTACAGGGTCGTCCCGAGATCTCCGTCACCGCACGCCGCGTCCATTCTGTTCAATTCATCTCTCGATTGAAGAACTCGCCGCGTGAAGTTTAGAAGGAAGTCCCTAATCTGCAGGTAGGAGAGTACGTCTCCCAATAGAATCTCACTTCAGGATTCTGGAATCCCTGTGCACCATCTGTACGCTGGCGTGACCGCCGGTGCGTCGAAATACTTCTTCAAGTCTGCGTCGAGACGCATTAATGTCACTGAACAACCCGCCATTTCTTGAGAGGTTAAGAAGTTGCCGACCTCGGTTCGATGAATTCTCACCCCAAGATCATTAAGCAGCTGATGCGTTTTGCGGTTTACGATACAGAGTTCCATTAGCGTCGTTGAACCGTACCCATTAACGATGACGTTCACCTCATCCCCTTCCTTGAAGGGTAAATCTTTGATGACTTCATTCACGAGAACTCTAGCCGTTTCGTCCGCAGAAAGCATCCCGCTCCTTCTGGTCCCTTTCTCTCCGTGTGCCCCGATCCCAAAATACATCTCCTGATCCCCGATCGTAAAGGTTGGTTGGCCGTTAGTGGGAACTATTGCAGGGGATAGGGCGACTGCAAATGTGCGTGAGTTATCTCTAGCTTTCTCGGCCATCTTCCTCACTTCCGAAAGACTTGCTCCCTCTTCGGCTTTCGCTCCTGCTACTTTGATTACGAAAAGATCTGCCGCCAAGCCACGCCTTTCCTGAACCTTGTCCGGGGACGCCGAGGCCACATCATCCCAGACGCGCACCGTAGCGGTTTCAATTCCTTCCGGTTTCGCACTTTCCGCTGCGATATCGAAGTTCATTTTGTCTCCCGCATAGTTTCCGTAGACATACAACACTCCTTTTCCGCCACTTGCCGCTCTTGTGGCATCCAGAATCATTGGTGGCGATGGGGCTGAGAAAACCTCGCCAAGCACGGCTGCATCAGCCATTCCATACCCCACCCAACCAATAAAGAGCGGTTCATGCCCGCTGCCTCCTCCAACGACGACACCCACTTTTCCGGAAATGGGGGCGCGCTGCCGTGCAACGACATGTGGCTGGACAAGTTTCAGTAACTGATTGTATGCGCAAGTGAACCCCTCGATGCTCTCTACGGTTACCCTAAACGGATCGTTGATGAGCTTCTTCACTCCAACATCACTGAAAGGACTGGGTTCGTTACAGATCTGGTAGCGCAGAAATTTTCAGGAGAAGATACACTCGCAATGAGGCGTACATGTTCTCGTTAGGTGCTCATGCAGGAAATAGAGCTCAGTGCTGAAGTATCTTTCCGCTCTGTCCGGTAGCACTGTGACTGCAACCTTGTCTTGACCGAACTTTTCGAGAGCCTGCACAACTCCAAGAACATTTGCTCCTGACGAGATGCCGACCATCAACCCGTATTGTCTACATAGCCGCTTCGCCATGTCTACAGCGTCATCGCTTTTCACCTTTGCAATTAAATCGAGTTCATTCATTTTCACAATTTTGGGTACAAAGCCATCTCCTATACCAGCAATTTTGTGATCCCGAAGAACAGTATCACCGGACAATATAGCCGCCTCGGCTGGTTCAACGGCAACGAGTTTGACGTTTGGATTTCTCTCGCGAAGAGCTTTAGCTATACCGAACAAAGTTCCGCCTGTTCCTACTCCCGCCACTATAACATCTATTCTCTCGCCGACTTGACTGACAATCTCCCGGCCGGTTGATTCATAATGAGCTGTGATGTTCTCTTCGTTGCTGAACTGTTTCGTTAGATACACGTGACGCGACCGTTTTGCAATCTCCTCCGTTCTTCTGACCGCGCCCTCAAACCCCTCGTCCTTCGGGGTGAGACAGACTGACGCACCAAAGCTCTCGATCAATCGAACTCTTTCTTTGCTCATGTGTTCTGGCATGAAGACAACCATTTTGTATCCCTTGACCGCAGCGACCATAGCAAGTGCGATCCCTGTATTGCCGCTGGTTGCTTCCACGATTATCGAATCCGGTTTCAGAATACCTCGCTTTTCCGCAGATTCTATAATGTATTTTGCAATTCTATCTTTTACACTCCCACTTGGATTCATGAACTCAAGTTTTGTGTAGATTTGATAATCCTGACCATTCAACTCGATTCCTAGCTTCATGAGCGGAGTATTGCCTATGAAACCCAGTATCGAGGAACTAATGGCTTGTTGCAAGTCTTAACGAAGATTCAATCTGTTCGCTTTGCATTTCTCCCTTGTGCTTCTTCGTCGTTTGTGATAATCAGAATCTGACGAATCCTCTTTCAACATGCAGTCCCGTGTGGTCGATGTGAGCGGATTATCCTGGAAGGATTGGGAGTTTCGTAAGCACTTCAGGCTTGCCATCGGTCACTATGATTTCATTTTCTATAGATGCCCATCCGCCTTTCCACGTAACGTCCGGTTCGACACAGAATACCATGTTCTTTCGAACCTTTCCAGTGACGCCGGGGAAGAGGTACGGGTTCTCTACAATCTCCAAACCAATTCCATGCCCAAACGGCGATATGTGAAACCCCTCCTTCTCCAAATCCTTCAAGGCCGAAATTGAGGATTGGATTTCGCTTTGATTCGTCAGTCTCGCTGACATTACCTGGGTGGCTTCACCTGCGACTTCAACGAGCCTAAGCTGCTTTCTATTGGGCCGACCGGCGCACCCTATGCGGAGTATGTCGAAACCATAAGACTTGACCCATCCTACGAAATCGACTGAGACAAGCTCTCCTCTTCGGACCTTCTTTGAGGACGCAAACGGCCATCTTAGATGTCCCATCTCGCTGCCCGAGTGAACCCTGTCCCTTACAACGTAATCAGCTCCGGCGTCCATCGCGGCTTTGCGTGCCACGCTGCCGATCGCGCTCTCACTCATCCCGGGTTTGATTGATTTGATCGCCACAGCCATAGCTTTGTCCGCGATCTTCGAAGCCTGTCTTATGAGTCGTAGTTCATCTTCACTCTTGATTGCTCGCATGTTCGCGAAGATCTCGTCTCTATACTCAATCTTGAGTTCGGGAAATACACGCTTCACCTCGTCGATGTAGACTACGGGTAAGACATCTCCGCCTGCTACCGCCAATTTCGAAGTGTCTAGATTCGCTTCCTTTATTGCATCTATGAGTTCACGTGCGAAATTAGTTCCCGTTTTACTTCTATCGACTCCAACAACGGCGTTCGACTGGTAACCCAAAGGCGCAATGAGCGTCGTATTGCCCTCGATCGGCACTAGGAGAGCACTGTATCCAAGACCAGAAATCTGATCCGTTTTCATACTATATGGAAACGCATTCTTGTGGCCGCATAGGTAGCAGACGTTTCCATCTCTCTCCGCATAACCGGAAACGGCTAAGAGACCCATGTAACCCTTTTCGCGAATCCATTCCCGAATAGTATCTAACCTTGTCCGATACTCTCGCTCAGGCAGGGATTCTAATCTGGTTGGCAATCTTCTCCCCCTACCTAAAGCCCCTCAACCACTAAGTCTCGTACGACCTTGAAGCGCGGAAGTGGGTCTATGGTTATATCTCCAGTTACTTCGGTGTGGCATGATAGGCCTGGCTTACTGTTGATGGTGACGTTGCAACGTGTGCATACTCGCCTGTGGCATGAGGTGTGTGAGTGATATGCTATTGTAGGATCCAGGTTCTCATAGATGTAGTCGAGAACATCCATAACGGTCATTCTCGCCTCGAATGGAACCTCATAGGTTTGATAGCGGGGAGTACTGTCCACTGCGGGATCAAACCGTGAAACTCTCACTTTTATGGTGTTCATTCTCCCAGTTCCTTCACTGCTCTTATGATACCTTCTTCGAAACTGAATTTTCCTTTGGGAGGCTTCAGTTTCGTTACAATCACTGGCCGCGTAGTCAGAGTAAACTTCCCTTTTACGTTCTTTGTAATTATCTCGCGCAGCCATGTATTGTTATTCGTAAGTGGATAGTCTGAACGGTTATGGACTCCTCTGCTTTCGGTTCTGAAAAGAGCTGAGCGCGCTGAGGCAAGTAGCACTTGCGCAGTCTGTTCAATCTCGATGGCGTCAATCCATTCTTTATTGTACGTGCGTGGGACCGTTTGGATAGAGAGTTTTGGAATCTCTTTCGACAAGATTGACTCCAACTCTGAGATTGCCGACTTCAAGCCCTTCCCGTTTCTGAGTACCCATAGATGGTCGTCTGCAATCTTTCTAACCCTCTTCTTGAGGTCTGGGGCATGGACGCCTTCCGTCTTCGTGAGTGGGGAGAGGAGTCTGGAGCGGATTTTGTCGAGTTGCTTCTGGTCTGGTTCCTTTGGTTTTGAGGTTTCGGCGAATTCTGCTGCAGATCCGCCAGCTATGGCACCTTGAACTAGGATTTGCGTGATAGCTGAAGCGACGCGGTTGGCTCCGAACAATCCACCCGAGCACTCACCGGCAGCGTATAACCCCTTCAGGGTAGTCGCTGTGTGTTCATCAACTAGAATTCCGCCTTCCATGTAATGCGCAGCAGGAGCCACTTCAACAGCGTTTCCAGCTTCCAACCAATCCATTAGGGATGAGAAGTCTGTGCGTAACCACTTCCATCCCGGGTAAAGCTTCTCGGCTTCTTCGAGGATATTCAATGGAACGGTCTTTATCGAATAGTATGTTCCTCCTCGAGGAGACCCATCCCCTCTCAGCACTACCCTAGTGCTCGCTACAGAGAAAATCAGTTTATTCCATTCCGTTGTAGTGGCAATTCTGTAAATTGACGGATCATATTCATCGCGGAGGAACGGTCGACCGTGCTTCTCTAAGAGGTCACCGAACCTCTCGATTAGAATGTAAGGGAAAATGTCTCCCCTGAGGGCAGGAGGCCAGAGGATAACGTTGGGGCAGAAGGTCACCATTTCCATATTCACCAAGTCCGCACCTGCCCGAAGGGCCGCGACGTGCATGGCACCAGTCAGCCCACCAGGCGCGCTTGTGAACGTGTAAGATCTCTGCCATCCACCCGTAGCGATTACAACTGACTTCGCTGTGAAGGGTATGATTTCACCATGATTAACATCAACGCCGACTGCCCCGACGACCGTATTTCCCTGGGTTAAGAGATCGGTCATGTAGACGTCGTCGATGATCGTTATGTTTCGCTTTCTAGTTTGCTCAACGAGCGCGCGGTTCAGTTCAACGCCTTGTGTGAGTAAGGCACGTTTTCCGTCCCAGGCATATTTTACTCCCCAGTCGATCAACTCCTTTGTTCTCGACGGAGCGTCTCGGACATACACCTCAACCAGCTTCTGATTATTCAGATAATATCCTTGTACGATTATATCGTGGATGAACTTCTCTTTGCTATCCTCCTCATTTCCATGAAGCCCGATCTTGGCAGCGCCTGCTCCATCCAATGTTACGTCAGCGCCAGCAATCATTGTTGCGCCTGACTTACCTGCAGCACCATTCGAGATCAGTGTGGTCGATGCTCCATGATCGCTTGATTCAATGGCTGCACGAAGGCCCGCTCCTCCGCTCCCGATCACGAGAACATCTACTGAGTCAGCATCAGACATACGAGGCACTCGACTGCAAAGTCGCAAGACAGTTTATGTTCGTTTCGCTCACCGACTCGATGTGATAGTAAAGTCCAGTAGAGAAGGTGCTAAGCGTTGAATCTATCAGCAATCAAATCCCTGCATTCCTTAGTAGGGGATGGGTCGATGTTCTGAAGTTATACTCTACAGCAAGGTGTTTCAGACACAGGGTTCTTCGATAACAAATCCAGCCTGTGAAGGGTGTGGTCCACCCTCTTGGAGGGGGTGTGGCCCACCTTCTCGTACACCCATTCAGCCAAGACTTCAGAGTCAACCCTCAAAACATTTTCAATGGTGCGGGGGAGGGGATTCGAACCCCTGAACCCCTGCGGGACAGGAGCCTTTGGACACACTCGATGGAGTGTTCAGTCCTGCGCTCCCACGGGCGACTCTCGCCCTCTTTGACCTGGCTTGGCTTTAGGGAGATTTAGAGCGATCTTACCCCCGCGTCCAGGCCTTTCTAGTTAACCCGTAAGGGTTCGCGGCGATTCCGCGTTTGGCATGGGGTAAGCTCTTAAAGATTGTCACGTCAAGCTTCAAGAAGGCGTCAGGTATTCACAGTGGCAGGGTCGTGACCATAATTGAAGTTCATATATGGAAAGAAACAGACGGTTGACAGCGTGGAATTGGATAGCCTCTTCACGGACCTGAAGAGTGTTCTCCAGAAACACCCGTTAGTCCCAGCAGCGAATATTGACGTCCTCGTCTCTGAGTGGATTAATGACCTTCTCTTTCTCGCTGGCAAAATCACTGAGGATGAGCTTAAGGAGGCTATGCAGACTTTTGAAACTGCTGAAGCCGCGGTCCAAGAATCAGCTGGCGGAGAAAAACCTGTAGCGGCTGAGGATGAGGATGACTCAGACGATGATGATGAAGAGTAGGGCAGCCTTGTTAGGTTATTGAGTTTACGTCGATGTAGTTGTTAGGGCACGAGTCGCCGTCGGGGCTGGTATTGTAGCCCTGGTACATTTGTCCGCTCACAGTCACCCAGGTTCCGGTGGGGGGCGTATTTGTTGGTAGATTGTGTAGGGAATAGTATTCGTATACGTAGGTGGTCGCGTATGACGGGTAAGGGTTGTTGGTTGTCGAGATTGCGAGAAGCGTACATCCGTTTTGGGCTTGGTATAGGTAGCCAGAACAGGTAACGTTGCCTTCCGATCCGGTGCCCTGACAGGGCGGGTTATAATTACCGTAATATCCGTAGTAGTAGCCTGGGTTGTTGTAATAGTAGTTCGGCCCCTGGTAGCAGCCGTAGTAATAGCAGGACTGATAATTTCCATAAACGTATCCGTTACGCGCCTCGCTTGTGAAAGTAATGTAGCTGGTAGCGGTGCTTGCGCTGGTTACCGCTTGCGTTTGAACGAAGTATTGGCTTTGGGTATTCGTTAGCATTTGCTGTTGAGTGACCGTTACAGTGTGTGGGTTAAGTGCGGTGTAGCCTGCGAAAGCCAAACTGAGAAGAGCAACCAACACGAGCCCACCAACCGCTACTGAGCTTAGACCACTTCGTCTTGGTTTCTCGGCTTGAACAGGTGGGTTCGTTTGGCTCATTTTCCATCTTGACAAGAGCGGTGGTGTGAGCGGTTAAACATGTTTCCACCCGGTAGAAACAGACACGGCTGCTACCAGTGGGGGGTGGGGGGCATAGTTTTCTATGGCAGGTACGAACGCGGCGAGTTAACGGCCTGGTAGGGCGAGCCTTGGGTCGGAAGGAATCGGTGGGCTATTGTGGGTTGTTTTTGAAGCAGCTGCATTTCTTCGCCCTATGCGTGGAACAGCCGATCAATCTGTGATCCTTGCACCCGCAAATCACGCAATGTTTCTCTGAGGCCATATTCTTCACCTCCAAAATTATTGCTTACGTTCAGCTAGGGAGATGGGTAACCCGTCAGGGTCGAGGCATACGGCCAACTTGATCTTCTCCTCTGCGCGGTCGATAGGCGGCATAATGAACGAGACCCCCTTCCCCTTCAGCTCCTTGAACTTGTCGTCGAGGTTGTCGACATAGAAACCGATTGAAGCAGTCCCCGCCTGCGGTTCATGAGAGATCACTGCGGCCTTCCCTCCTCCATGAAGAGCGAGCACCGTCGTCCCCGTCTCGAACTCCGTCCAATCAGGCGACTCGGAACGGAGTCGTAGACCCAGCGTATCCCGGTAGAATTTCACCGACCGAGCCACGTCGGAGACCATGACCATCACGTAATCTATGTGATTGAACATGAGGCGTCACAACTAACCAGCACCTGCCGGCATTTTTCAGTTTCCTTCAACACTTGACCTTCAAGGTTTAATTACCGAACAGGTTCAGTAAGCTTTGATGAACATGGGCAAGGTAGTTCATTTCGAAATACCAGCCGACAACCTAGCGCGGGCAAAGAAGTTCTACAGCACCGTCTTCGGATGGACCTTGAACGATTTCCCGGAAATGGAATACACCATCGCCAAGACAGTGGAATCCGACCAGAACGGTATGCCAAAGGAACCGGGCGCCATCAACGGCGGAATGTTGCAACGCCAGGACCCCGTCAAGTCCCCAATCATAACAATCAGCGTCGATAACATGGATCAAGCCGCCGCAACCATCGAGAAGAATGGCGGCAAGATGATCCGCGCCAAGATGGCGGTTGGGGATATGGGGTTCGCGGCTTACTTCAAAGACACGGAAGGAAACGTAGTCGGACTCTGGCAAAACGCATAACCAACCTCACGATAGAGGCTATGCTCAAAGAAGAGCGAACCCTAACTGTAAATCAAACCCTCTTTTTTCGCATCACACGCAAGTCATTATGATACATTCAAGTGCCTTCATCACAAACCGCCCGCTACCGTGAAGCCTGAGTCTCCGCATACTGGGAGCCTCTGAGAGCATACTACAGGAAGACTCAGAAGTCGACAAAAGAATAACTCATACCCGGACCGCGTTAGTTTAGAGAAACCGGTACAATTGATTACTTAGATTCTCACTACGCTTAACGAAGCCTGTTGGACAGCGTTCTTGATTGGTTACTTCAAGAGGATCAACCACCCATCCGATACCTCGCACTTACAGAGTTGCTCGATAAACCGCGAAACGATCCAGACGTAAAGTCTGCAGCGGCGAGGGTAGGGAAAGTAGGATGGGGAGCGGAGATTCTGAGCAAACAGGATCCTGGTGGATGGTGGGTGTCGGGGCGTAGCCTCTATCGTCCCAAGTACGTTTCAACTAACTGGATGCTTCTCACCCTCTCAGATCTAGGCCTGACTCGAGCAGACTCACGCATCAATACGGCTTGCGAATTGTGGATTAAGCGATTCGCGAAATCCGACGGAGGCTTTGGTACTGATAATATGAAGAAGAGCGAATTGTGTTTGGTAGGGAACACGACCCGCGCTCTGGTCAAGTTCGGATATGAGGACCACCCAAAGGTCAGAAGCGCATTTCGATGGCTGGTGAGAGAACAGAAGGAGAACGGAGGATGGCACTGTTGGAGTATCAACCCCATCAACGGGACCATTGATTCATGGGAAGGAATGAGCGCATTCGCCGCATACCCAAAACAAAAGTGGACCCGAAGCATCAAACGCGCAGTCGAGAGAGGCGCAGAATTCTACCTGAACCGGGAGCTACACAGGCAAGGGCAACATTACGAACCTTGGTACCGTTTCCATTTCCCTGAACACTACTACTACGACTTACTGGTTGGGCTGGACTTTCTTACCGCCCTTGGCTATGGTTCGGACAAGAGACTCAGCTATGCGGTTAATCTGTTGAAGCAAAAGAGGAGGCCCGACGGCAAATGGAACTTGGATGCAGTACACCCAGATGGTCCACACTACACCCGCCCACCGACCCCTTTCTCCCTAGAACAAGTTGGCGAACCGAGCAAAATGATTACCCTCAAAGCCCTAAGAGTTCTCAAGCGAATCGATGGTTCACTCCCAAACCCCAACGGTCCTGGTTAGCTCCAGACCTTCGCCAGCTCTCTGCACCTGAGTTAACTTCCTACATTCAGCGAGCGCCTAGTAGGAAAACGGTAGATATGGCACGTCGCAGCTAACGGGTCAGGAAGCAGTAATGACCAAGGCGACGATCAAACCCGGCCAAGTATATTCGCAGGTTTCACTAGCAAATGGAGAAACTGCAATACTTCGAGGCCCTAACTGGGACGACCTAGATGACTTAATTGAGTACATCAACTGCCTCGTTGAAGAACACGCACACATCACGAAGACCGAGAAGGTGACACGAGAAACAGAGGCGGAATGGTTGGGACAAAGACTCGCAGAGATAGAGAACGGCCACGTGATACACCTAGTTGCAGAGGTGGCGGGAAAGGTCGTTGGTGCAGGGGAAGTGAGCCAACTGCCGGAGGAAAGAAGCCACACAGGATACTTGGGAATTGGTATATCCAAGAGCCACCGCAGCCACGGACTTGGCACCGCTCTCATGCAAGCACTCAAAGACCTCTCTAAGAATGCTGGATTGAAAATTCTAATCCTCGACGTCTTTGCCACGAACAACGTCGCAGCCAACCTCTACGAGAAGATTGGATTCAAGGAAACAGGTCGAATCCCAAAAGGGATCTACCGCGACGGAAACTACATCGACATAGTAAGAATGACCACCGAACTCTAACGATACTGCGCAAGGATGCACGTTGTGAAGCTCAGCGTAATTTACTTCCGAGTCACAGTCAGGAAAATCCATACTCTGATGATTGAATAAATGAACTTAGAACCGCGATAGGCTAGAACAGAATACGGACATGAGACCAGGCATCATATCAGCGGAGTGTCACAAAACGGTGGGAGCGCACGTGTTTTTCTGCCTCGTAGCGGGATAACGGCCTCGTGCGGTAAAACTCACAGTAGTTCAGCCTCCTGAATTAGAGTTCGGAAACTAGAGTTCGGAAAATTTCTACTAAGAAGTTGTAGATGCTTTGTATCTCGCTGGGAATTTGCATTGTTCTTTTCACCCCTAATTAACGCGCCATAGTCTTCCGTACGTAATAAGGATTGTATATCTCTACATCCACATATACGTACATCTAGACGTAAATGTACGGTGTCAAAGCAACCTAGGACCTTCTTCGGCTTGCGTCGGCCTAATGGTACGGACAGTAAATGACTCAACAGCAAACAACTAACAACCAACTGCAAACAAGTAGCAAACCTTCAGTCGTTCGGTCGCCCGTTCGTCTTCATTTGCCATTATTTTGGGGGCCCAACATTAGACCCATTTACGAACGCGTAGGGTAGAATTCAAATTTGACTACCGACCATTGTGCCACATGGCAAGAAAGAGAATCAAGCTTTATTATTCTGGGATTCAAGTTCGCGACTTGAGGCGTTCACTGAGTTTCTACCGATCCCTGGGTTTGAAGGTCAAACGTCGAGGTACCATGCCCCATGGAGGCAAATGGGTCCACCTAGTCGATCCCCGGACTGACCAGAGGCTGGAACTAAACTGGTACCCGAGAAGCAGTAGGTTCTACGAAGCATATAGGAGTGGAAGCGAACTGGACCACATAGGCTTCATAGTGGACGACGCTGTGAAATGGTTCAATTTACTGCTTAGACGCGGGGCCAAGCCTGCGGCTAAGCCATTTGGGGATAAAGCCGAAACCTTGGCTTACGTAAAAGACCCTAACGGAATCTGGATTGAATTAATAGGCCCAGGAATGAAGCGTCGAAAAAAGAACAAACAAGCAACATCATGATTCTCGCGTGTGCGCGAACCACTAGACCGGACTCAGTAGCTTCCTAACTGGGATGCGTAAAAGTAGTGATCGAACAAGGAAGGAAAGCGGTCCTCCTGCGTGCTTGATTTGAAAACATATTTGCCTTGCCGCATTTACAGGGGTGAAACGACGCAGGACCTCGAATTACATGGGGTATTTTTATGTGACCTTTAGAAGTACGTCCTTAGCTTAGGGGTGGAACTACGAAGGTCGTTGTTGTATCCGATCAACACTTGGGTTACGCAAACTCTGACAAGGCAGCGTTCAACGCATTCCTTGACAACCTTAGTCAACGAAGCGATGTTACGCACCTCGTTCTTCTTGGAGATGTGGTGGATATGTGGAGGAGGGATGCTTCGGGGGTATTCCTGGAACATCACGACACAGTCACTAAGCTTCTTACGCTAAAATCCAAAGGCGTCCAGATATTTTACGTGGCGGGAAATCATGATTACCATGTGGTGGATCTTACCAACCCAGCATACCCCTTCAAGTTCCTCAAGGAGTTGACTTTGACTGATGGGCCAGTCACTTATCGTCTCGTTCACGGATACGAGTTCGATCCAGAACAAAAAGAACCGTTCATGGCATTCTTGTGTCGAGTAATGTCCGACACAGGCGGGGCCCTAGAGAGTAACTTATGGGTAGATTTCCATAGTGCGAACACTATTCTCTCGAAGATGGAACCTTCTTTCGTAAAAGCAGACCTAGCAAAAGTAGCCGCCCGACTTAACCAGCGCCCTGAGGATAGACTAAAGGGATCAATCAACAAAATCAATTCGACGGCATGTAATTCCGTCAAGCCTGGGGAAGTTCTCGTATTTGGTCATACCCACGTTCCATTCATCAACAAAGCGGAAAACGTCGCGAACACCGGTTCCTGGGTTAAAGACGCCGCCGTCTACAACACCTACGTGGAGCTTAGCGGTGGAAAACCCAAACTCTTCGTATTCGGTGGACAAGAAATAACCGACCGCACACAACCTTGACAAAAACACAGCCAACTGTAGGCAACGAATGCCTAGCTCTCATACGGTACGAACACGGCACCGTGTGTGCGCTTCATTAGGCCCACACAAAGAAGTAGCATCTGGTTTATGATCAGTAGTCATTAGGCGATCTGATTCAAGATGGCAGCGTTCAAAGTCGCATCGGTTAAACCCACGATTACACTAGATACGCTTGAGAAGATTGACGTTCGTGTTGGCACAATTGAGCTCGTTGAAGACATGAGAGGATCAGACAAACTAGTGAAACTTACTGTAGACTTCGGTGACCACAAACGACACATTCTAGTTGGAATGAAGAAAGAACGTCAAAACCCGAATGAAGTTCAGGGAAAACAGGCGCTATTCGTCGTCAACCTTGAACCCCGGAAGATGATGGGCGAAATCTCTGAAGGCATGCTATTCGATATCGGATACTCGGACGGAATCAAACCAGTACTGGCTGTGCCTGAAATCGCCGTCCACAACGGGGCACGTGCTGGGTAATTACAGGCACCAACGAATTATTCGGTGACCGCCACCTTTTCACAAATTTACGCGTCGCCAGACGCACAACATAGAACATCCGCACACGCAAGGTCACTATGCTGACCATTGCGCTTAAACCTCCGGACCTACTAGAAAACATCAGAGGAAATCAATTGCCGAGGCGTAGTGGTCGGCAGAGAAGAAAGCGCACACGAAGAAGGCATGCACGAAGAGAAAAGCGCACACGCATGTCCGAAAGAGACCGAAAACGGAAAGCCAAGTTGGAGCCTATTCAGTCACATAGGTCATAGTTTCAGGCGCGATTCATTCGAGTCATTCTTCAAAAACAAACAAGAAAAGAGTAAGGGTTAGGATCAGTTCCTAACTAACTCTGCCTCCGGTTGCTTGCATTCTGAATTAGCGTTAGCGATTGGTTTTCTTTCGTCTAACTCCTGAAAGACCAGATTTCATGATTGAATTTGAACTAGTTTCGCTCGCTTTACACTATCGTTGACATCAGTTTCCCCGAACCCGTTTCAGCAATCTTTCCAATAAGGTCGGGGAGAATCTGGTAGCCGCATTTCACACATTTCCAAGTGCTGTCAGGATACTCATGTTGACAATGAATCCTATTGCTCGATTCTTTAATCGCAATAGTTGCCATGCTAGGGTCAACCTATAGGCTTCTTATTCAGCCAATCAACAACGGCCGATTCTATAGCACCGCTGAGGTTTCCTTTCTTACCACCGAGTCTCACAACAACTGCCAATCGGAGTCGCCGCTCAACAGGGTCTGAGAGTACAATGTAGAGTCTACCCAAATCTATCACCAAATATACATATAGGCTTCCGTATATATAGGTATATATGCTAATTGTGGATGTCTCTTGGATGCCTCTGCGAAGAGGAATTGATGCGAAAACCATGGTTCATGACATGTGATTTGGAAACTCGCGGTTGATTCGAGACTTCGGTAGCACATCATCCAATAATCGCGATCATGAGTAGGCCCGTGATCACGCAGACGAGAGCAGCCAGTTGAAGCCGATTCAACTTCTCACCAAGCAATAACAGGGCCACCGTCACGGTAACAAGCGGGTAGGCACTGGATATTGGAACCACAAGTGACGCTAACCCCATACTCAGCGCAAATGAGAAAACCAGCGTACCAGACACATTAAGCGCAAGCCCAGCCGCTCCGAAAACCCAAGAGACCCATGACGGCTTCTCAACATTCAAAAGCCCGGGTCTAATTCTTCGAAACAACATGTAAACCAAAGGCCCTGTGACTGATGAAATTACGTAGAAGCCGAAGACATTTCCTGGGCCGATCTTGCTGACCGCAATCTTGGCGGTTAGACCCCAGACACCCCAAAGCGCGAGCGCCAACAACGCGAAGAATAAGGATCTTCTTGGGATGGAATATCGTGAATGTGGGTTCTGCTCATACGATAAGGCTACGATGCCACAGATTATAGCGGCAATCCCGACTAACTGCATAGCTGTCAGAGACTCGGATAGGAATGCCAGTGCGCCGATAACGGTCAAGCTAGGATACGCGGCTGATATGGTTCCCACGATTGCGACTTGCCCGTCCACCACTGATTCGAAGAAGCAGAGATAAGCAACTACTCCGACGTATGCCGAAGCCGCAGCAAGCACGCCATATTCTAAGTCAATAGCTGCGTTGTTGTGCCAAAAGAAGAAGCCTGCAAAGTACATCATACTCTCAATGACTACCACGAGACCAGCTAACCGAGTCACTCCAAGCTTCGTTGCGCTTAGCTTGACAAAGATGTTGGCGAAACCCCATAGGAACGCGGTTAGTATAGCAAGAATGAACCAGAACTCCATGAACCCATACCGCCCGCGACTCGCTCCGAACTGCGCATTCACTCGGACTTCTTACATAGGCTTTCGTGGCATCCACACACCTGGAAATCACGTATTCAAATTTCACTGCTCGCATCGATACGATGACAACTGCAAATGATCTCTACCTACTGTTTGCTATACGCACACAAAAAATCAGGGTTCAAATCTGGTTGCTCACACCCTTAGTTTCACACATTTTCGAAGTTCTTTAAAGTCAGCATCAGTTCACAAGTTTGCATGATTACCAACAAAGGATCATCGAAAAAACCTACCATCTTCTATCTCGACGCGAGAAATCCAACAGGTATCAACTTAACGGGTTTAGCTCGGAAATTTAATTCTGAGAAAGGGGATACTGCTTCAACGGCTTTCGAGAAATTAAGAGAGTTATCCGAAAAGCTATGCGCTGAATTGAATTCGAAGTATCAAAGAGTTAACAAGGATGGAAGCCCCGCCTCGTCGACTTTTGAGAACCTCTGCTGGGCCGCTAGCTTGATAATCTCGAGTTCGCTCGGCCTGACATTAGAATCCAAGTCCATGATGCAAGACGGACAAGCGCATCCTGACGATGAACATCTCCTATACTTTGAGGTTATACCGAGTATGCTAAATGCATTCAAACAAGGAATAGAACAGGCAATAACTGACAAAGGAAATTGAGCCCCCTGTCACAAGGAGTTCACTTACGAGAAGCGATTTGCCTGCAGCAAAACCTTGGGAATCCTTTCCCGCCTCCTGAGAAGGCACCCAGCATTGATTGTGTGAACGCCTTTAACAGCAAAATTGTGACGGAGGAGGAACTTCTACGCTTCCTTGATGATGGCTGGGAGTTGGTTCAACAGTTAGCCAATGGAAAGCTACCGTGCACAAACAGGCTCCAGCTGGTGGTCATTGATTGCTGTCACGCTCATACCAGCCACCATCATACTGGAGTATCCGCTTGGACTAAAGTTCATTTGACGGCCAAAGGGTGTGCGCCCCCTCAAAAAAGGGCAGCTTTGCGTTCTTTCTTCTTCTCGCGTGCTTTCGCCACCTTCTTATCTCTACCAGCCGTCCACGCTTTCTTAGCTCCCTTACTTCTCTTTCCTGCCATTCACTAGTCACCTCTCAGATACAACATAGCACTGACACTCGAATAAGCAACTTCCGATGAGTAAGAGGAAGGGCGAAGATTCGACCGCGCCGGAATGGACCAAGGTTTTGCTTTACCTTATGGAAGTGCGCGACACGACGCTAAAGGAGTTGGTCACTCAGGAATGCCAGGACTGATTTCTGCTCGCTGCGAATTTTCACGCCCGGGTTTTGAACCGTCGTTTGTCCGTGCACCATGAGACCACCCACAAAGAAACTGGCTGACCGAAACGTAGTTAAAACGTAGTTCTCAATTGATTTCAGTTGGGCAACTTGAACGAGGAACAGGTTCTCCGCCTTCCCATCATCTCGGACATTCTAAAAGGACCTATACCAAGAGGCAATATCCTTGTTCTACTCATCCTGACGATCGCCTCAGAGCTTCTACGCCGGGGTCACATCGTTGGCATAACAACGATCACAACGCCACCCGCGCAAGTAAGACAACGGCTTGCCACCGTCCTGCCGAATCTGAGAGACCTAGAGACGGCGAAACACTTGACGTTGATAGACTGGTACACTTGGATGACTGGAAAGAAATCAACTGAACCTCGTTCCGTGGACTCACTTGGACTGGCGCAATTCAACATTCAAGATAGCAGGTATCAGAGAGACGACTCCCCCCTTTACGACTTCTTAGCCAGTGACAATCTCTCAGCCTTTCTCAAGTATAACGACGAACGTGCATTCATGCAATGGCTCGACAAGACCATGGCGCGTATGAGGGAATTTAGAGGCGTTAGGCTGTATTGCTTCCTGAAACACTTCCACAGCGACGCATTCTATGGCAATCTAGAAGCGATGGCCGACGGAGTGATCGAACTCGACATTCGAGAAAGACAGAAGCATCTAGAAAATGTCATCAGGCTGAAGAGTATGAAGAGTATTCAGCATCCCACGGATTGGCGAACCCTAAAGATCACAACTTCCGGCCTCCTGGAGTTGGTTTCCAGACACAGCTGACTTTTGTGTGTGCGCACCAATAGACTCATGCAGACTCACACACGAACCCGGCTACATTCGCGTTGGTGAGTTAATTCTAGGGGGTTGTAGCAAACCGTTGCTCTTTATGGAGATGGTTCTGTTTCCTTGATTTTGTCGAGTAGGTCGGTTAGCTCAATGTAGTTATCTGCCAAGGTGCGCAACCAACCGTTACACGAATGAGCAAAGGCGGCAATCCACACGGTTTTGCCTCGTCGTTTCAAAAGTTCGACCACCTGCACGTAGTCTCTATCTCCACCGCACAGCACGGCGATGTCATAGTCATCTTGAATGAGGCCAACAAGCATATCTGCAATTAGTCTGCCATCAACGCTTTTTCCTGCACTAACTCTAACTACGTGAATGCCCCTTCGCTCCAACTGCTGATAGAAACCCTCACGAGTGTTGTCTTCCTTTACATACGCATAACTGCCTACATTTCTTTGGTTTTGTGAAACAAGAAGAACTAGTGATTCGAGTTTGATTCTTGAACCACTCTTATCGTACGCGGCGGAGAAAATATTCGCACTGTCGATGAAAATCATCAGCCTCAAGGGAGCACTCATAACCATCCCAGTGGCTAGCATTCGGAGCAAGGGACTTATCGCCTTGCCGCCCGCAACCCAAGGTCCTACTAGACTACTCGAGTGATTGACTAACTTAGGCGTTAAGATGGACGGTTACCCTACTCAAGTAGCCAAAGTCACGAACGTAATTGGCATAATATTATGTTCACTCCTGCAACAGCAGAAAATCAAGTTTCCAAACGAAAAACGCTTGATTATTCCGTTTATTGGTCATTTCCGGCCGATTCGTATGTTATCAGAGTCTTCTCTTCAAGTGTCTCTTGCAGTATTGAGATAGCTCTGTGAACCTCCGTCTCTTTCTTGGCGCCCGTACAAACGAGCTTTCCGCTTCCGAAGATTAGTATGACTACTTTCGGGTCGTCCATTCTGTAGATAACGCCGGGGAACTGTTCGGGTTCATACATGGTGCGTTTCAGTGAGTATGTTACCTTTTCCAAATCAATATGACCGCCTAAACCTACCGACGCTACAATATTTTGAATCTGAATCTCAGGTTTACCCAAAATGACGATCCCGTTACGGTTGAGCTCGTCCACAACCTTCATGACGGCCTTGCGAGCCTGCCGCTCCGACTTCGCCCCAGTACAGACCATTTTACCTGAGCTGAAGATCAAAGTGGTGGTCTTCGGTTTCTGCAACCGATACACTAAGCCAGGAAATTGCTCGGGCCGATACTCGACGCCAGGGAATACGCGTACGATAGAGTTCAAATCAATATTCTGATGGAGAGCGCCTGTCGCGACCACGTTCTCGATATTGATGAACGTCCTCCTCACGACGCGAGATGCCACTCCAAGAACACTTCATAAACCCATGAAGGCTTACCACATATAAGCCCTCTATACAACCATCGACTCAGCGGCCACCCATAGAGTAATCGACCTCAAGGTTGAAGAGATGGAAGGCGAAATTCACATCATGAGATTGAACGAATCATCGGTGCGAGAGAAAGCGCTGCAAGCTTTCATCAAATACCATGAGAAGCAAGAGTTTGATAATGCCCACATTTTGAGGGCGGATACCGGAAAGTGGTCGGACCCTGCGCAAATGCTAAGCAAGTTCGACGAGTTCTCTCCGAACGATTTCATAACTGTTCCAACGCCCGAAGGATGGATCTGCACCCTTTCCCACCGGCATGAGCCAAGTGTGACTCCCCATGGGTCGACATACCGGCTGGAGCTAAAGGACGACTCCAGCATCATAAGAGAAAGCTGCGACTAGTCCCTAAAGACAGGAAAAGTCGGACTGTGTGAGCACCATTAGACCCGCACACGAGATTCCCTCACGGCACGAGCGTTATTCCGACGGGATTTTGATTAGGTTATTTACAATGGCAGGCAGTATGCCGATGACTCTCAAAGGAATCAGGGAACCGACAACTGTAGGAAAGTATTTTAGAGCTGGAATCGAAAGCGGTCGAAGTTACCACCTGAGATTGGTGTCTTGATTGGGCCATAGGAAAGTTCATGCACCGAAGCGCGGCTCCTTATCCTACCTACCTAGAGGGCGTGCTGCAGGATGGGTTGGTAGGATTAGGAATTGGCCTGAAGTTGAGGAGGGGCCGAGGTTACTTGCTTTTGCTGGATTCAAAGCGGGCATGACCTATGCTCTCGCCGTTGACACTCGTCAAGGGTCGCTCACTTTCGGAAAGGAAGTCGTCATTCCCCTAACCACCCTGGAAGCGCCGCCAATGTTGGCTTGCGCGCTGAGGGCCTACACCAGAGATTACAAGGGGTTGCAGACTTTCGGTGAGGCTTGGATGGAGAAATTATCCAAGGACTTTGAGAGGGTCATATCCGTTCCAGAAAAATTCTCAACCGAGGACGGGTTGAAGAAGATTGAAGGCGGCTTAGAGAAAATTGCGGATCTGCGTCTACTTATGGCGACTCAACCGCGCCTCGCGAAGCACGGAATCAAAGCGCCCGAAATAATAGAGGTGAGAATCGGGGGAGGGTCGATCAAGGATCGATTTGAGTATGGTAAGAAGATGGTCGGCCAAGAAATCAAAGTCGCCGATTTCATCAAGGAAGGGCAAGCTGTTGACGCGATTGGCATAACGAAGGGTAAGGGCATTCAGGGCCCCGTTAAGAGGTGGGGCATCCGAAGGAAGATTCACAAGGCTCGAAAAACCGTTCGCCAAGTCGGATCAATTGGTGGCTGGACTCCGCACTACGTCATGTACTCAGTGCCCCGCGCTGGGCAGATGGGTTTCCACCAGAGAACCGAATACAATAAGATTGTAATGAAAGTCGGTAACAACGGGAGCGAAATCACGCCGAAGGGTGGATTCCTTAGGTACGGAGTAGTTAATTCAGATTACGTTGCGCTTAAGGGAAGCGTGCCAGGAACGAGAAATAGGCTAATCTTGATACGTTTGGCAATGCGACCGCCACCTGAATCGAAGCCAACGAAACTTGATTACTTAAGTCTGGGATCAATTCAAGGCGACTAAGCGAACTCAACTCAACGCCACCGTCCCCAAGCCTCCCCAACGAACCTCCGACTCTCCTTGGGCAGGGAATAGACCGCAGTTGCACGCGCCAGAATCGCTGGCCCAGAGGCAGCTATCCTTTCCTTCAGTAAAGCCTCCCAGGGCTCAAGCTCGTTCGCCATCAACTCCAGAAGCTCGTCGGTGTCTGGTTTAGAGTCCAGAAAAGATTCTCGTTTCTTATGATCGAGGACAATGTCCGCGGCTTCCTCGGTTATGCCCAGATTCTTAACCAACCAATCCTTCAGCTCGGTTAGCGTTCCGAGGCCTATCTCCCGCGAGAACAATACGGCCAATTTGATTCTTGTCGGCAGTAGGTCCCAAGCATATTCTGCCTGATATTCCAAGTCCAGATCAAGTCCTTTCTCCAAACTCCCCTTCGAGAAGATTAGTGGTAGGGGAGGAAGCGGTTCCATATTACCTACCGGAAGGTCGACCTTTAGCCGATTGTGTATACATTTCTTCCGACACTCCGTCTCTGGCACTTGCCCGCTGAATCCAAGTTCCTTTGCCTTCCACACATCCTTGATGACGGACAGGGTTGGGATGTATTTCTCCTTCACAACCGAGAACGTGGCGAGTCTGGGGTATACGAGGATTGTCTCGGCGGCGCTTTTTATGAGGCGTGGAGAAAATTTAGGCGACTCACCTTCGAGTCTCTCTCTAAGAATGTAGACGCCGAATTGTTCGGCTATGCCGTTGTAAAACATTGCTTGGAATTTATAGGCTGGAGTTGTCTTCGTCGAATCTTTCGCTTCAACTATTATGGGCGTGCCGTTTGGTTCCGTGAGAGCGATGAAATCTGGCCGCGCCGTTCCAGCAAGGTCGGGGTGCCGACCCTCTCCTCTACCAACGATCGTCACGGCCTTGTATGCGCCCTTGAGGCTCTTGCGAATCTCATCCATCCCCTCAACCGACTGAGCTGCGATCTGCGCAAGATACTCGTTAACCCTAACCTCTGGGATCGAGTGGGCGATTTGTTTCATAACCTCGTGTTTCGGAATTCCTTGAAGGCTTAGCTTGACCGCAGCCTCACCGATCTTGCCTATGGTTGCAGGCTCCGCTATTCTCCGTTCTTGAATTTGCGCCGCCTCGCGGCTGATTCTGATTGTCCTGTAGGCTTTTATGGCCACTATCTTCGGGCATCTACGATAATCGTAGAGATCCTCTCGCGAAACAGTGAAGATTGAAGTCAACGACTAGTTTCTAACTTATCATGCAGCTGGTTAAGCTTTGGAGTTTCCGATCTGAGACTCGGGCACTCAGGGTTTATTCGGGCGGGTAGATTCGTTTCCCCGTCTTCCGGTCGATAATAGTAATCGCCTGTGTTGGGCAGGATTGTGCAGCCATTAGAAGATTATCGAAGTCTTTACCACCAGCTTGATCGAGAACATCAAGTTTGGCCCTGCTTTGGAACACACCCTTACCTGGGCGTTCGTCGAGTCGGAAGACGTCCGGGGATACGATCACGCAGCTTCCGAAACCGAGACATTTGTCGGCGTCAACGTCGACTCTCAACTCACCTTCCCCCTCCCCAGCGGACGCCTGCCTTTCTGACGGCATCTTTATCCCCAGCCCATCGAAGATTCGAGTTAACGCGTTGTTAATGCTGATCTTCGCGATCTTCCCATCCTTCGCATATGCTACCGTCACGTCCTCATCCAAAACCCTCGGGCTAGCGTCCTTATCGTCCTGAATGAGTAGCTGCAATTGGTCGGTTCGTTTGTCGTAAATCATCCTCATGATAATGGGCCTTAACTAATCGTAGTTTCCGAACTAGGTATGCCTTTCGCTACCATGTCAAGGTTGGAAGAAAACAACGTATAGGGTGATGTGGCAAATCATAAGGCAGATGGTGCCTCTGGTTGCGTGACCGCAAGAAGCTCGGAAGGGGATGATGTTATGGCGAATAGGCGGTGTGATGTCCTCGTCGTTGGAGCGGGAATCATTGGCTTATCCTCAGCTTATCACATCAAAGAGAATCATCCAGGGCTCTCAGTTCTAATCATCGACCGCGCCTCTGCGGCAGGACAAGGAGACACGGCAAAAAGCAACGCAGCACTTCGCGATACATTCACGTCGCACTCGAATCGAACACTCGCACGAAGCTCGATAGAATTCTACAAACACGTCCAGTCGGAAATCGGATTCAACCTGAACCTAGACCTAGTCGGGTACCTTTGGCTGCTGAGCAAGAATCAGGCTCGCGAGTATGCAGGGGTTGAGGTTGAGATGCGGAAACAAGGGACGCGGCTTCGAACCGTTGAATCAAATGAACTCGCGGACATGATTCCGGACCTTGTGTTGCAACCTTCCTCACAGCAGAGTAGACTAATGAATCTGGAGAGCGTCGAGAAAGGACTGTTCGGCATCGATTGCGGTACCGTCGCCCCCGAACTGATCGTGAAATTCTACGAAAACGAACTCAAGAAACTAGGCGCAGAATTCCAGTTCGGTACAGAAGCTAAAGCGATACGGTTGGGTGCGAAGAAGAGCCTAGGTTTGCCCGGAGAACCCTTCGTTTGGCAGGATAAGTTGTTCAAGGAAGTTGACACGAACCTTGGCACAGTCTCCGCAGATACAATCGTGCTCTCCGCGGGAACGAGAAATCCACAGCTACTCGACCCGGTCGGCATAGATTGTATGGCCAAACCCCGCAAAAACCAACTCTTCCAATTACGCGGGCCATCTCTTCAGCGGCTGTTGAATACGAAGGGTTTCAATGAACAGAACATAATCCCATTCACAATCCTACCAGAGGGACAGGTCTACCTACGGCCTGCGCCGAGGGAGAGCAGTCTTTGGATCGCTGCGGCCGTGGGACTCGGACAACCGTTCAGACTTGAAGAAGAACCCGCCGCGGATGAATCGTTCTACACTCGGAATATATACCCAGTTCTCAGCGAATACTTCCCATGCTTCACCAACCTTCGCCCTGCGAACATGTGGGCCGGTTTCTACGACGTCAACTCCTTAGACTCAACCCCCATCGTGACTAGGGTAGGGAACTGCATAATCACGGCGGGCTTGAGTGGGAGCGGAATAATGAAAGCCGACTCCGTCGGCCGAATCGCAGCCGCTCTCTTCGACGACAAAGACGAAGCTACACTGTTCGGAAATCACCGTATCTCAACCACGAAATTAGGACTGGTTAGCCGAGCGGTTGAACAAGAAAAATTCGTGATCTAAACCAAAAGATCAAGCGGAAATACAATTTAAGACAGGCCTGACTGAGCGTAAGGGCGGCGCCTCGGTGGCTCAGCCTGGCAGATCGATATGACCAGAGAGCGGCCGCCTCGTAACTCACGCAAGAAAGCGGCAGGTCGCGGGTTCAAACCCCGCCCGAGGCTCCACAAACCCGAACTTGGTTCTTAGCTTAGCCGCTTACGAGCGAGCGCGCCAGTAAGAATATGTTGCTTTTGTGTTCGCGCATTCTTCGTACCGAGTAGGGCCACCAACCCTTCCCGTATGGTATGTATTCGCTCATTCGGTATCCACGTTGGGCGAGTTCGATCTTCTTCTTGTCCCTTATTCCCATGAGCATTTCAAACTCGAAATCCACCTTCCGACTCTTGCTCAGTTCCGCAGCTTCCTCAATCAGTTTCTCATCATGAGTAGCGATCGCGAATCCTTGTCCTCGCTCAAAGACCAATCGCATTAGTTTCGAGTAATTCTCGTTAATCTCATTCTTCCGTTTGAAAGCGATCTGTGGACTCTCGTTGTAAGCACCTTTGACTAACCTTATCCTCCCTTTCGCGTCAAGGATCCGGTTCACATCCTCCTCGCTTCTCTTCAAGTATGCCTGGATCGCAACGCCAACATTGTCGAATTTCTTTCTGAATTCTAGGTATGAGTCGATCGTATCCGACGTGTATGGTGATCCTTCGATGTCGATCCATACGAAGTTCCCGAGTAATTTTGCGGCAGTTAGAATGCTATTCAAGTTGCTTTCGAAGAGTTTCTTGTCGATACTTAGGCCGAACTGGGTTGGCTTGATAGAAATGCAGCTTCGGATCTTGCGTGCGTCGACCGCTTTCAGGATCTCCAGATACTCTGTCGTTGCAGCAGTTGTTTCCTCCTTTGCGGCGACCTCTTCTCCAAGTAGGTTTATGATTGCAAGCAGTTTGTTACCGTTCGCTTGCTGAGCGCGCTCCAATGCCTCCTCGTATGTTTCGCCAGCTATCCAATGCTTCGCAATTTGGAACAGCAGGCCATTCCACAGACTGCCCGACCCAGTCACCCCTGACCCACACGGACAGTGTCGAATGAGTTCATAGGCATTCCTCACCCCCACGCAACTGCGATTCTGAATACATTCTACCGTAGCTGTCTACAAGCCGAGGCTCTCAGGATCGGCTGGCCGTCAGTCAAACCTGTACCTGAGAAGAATACTGTTGCAGCTGGGATAGGGATATTGAATCCAGCTAGAGGATTCACAGGTTTTGCACGCAATGAAATTGGAGGGCATGTACGTGGAACCGACTTACCTTAGCATCAGGAGGGACTCGAACTATTTCTGTAAATTTGGCGTCATCGGTGGTTCTGTTCGGTAATAGTCTCACGAACGGGAACCATCGGAAGCCATATAAACGCACGAACGTTCCTCCCAGGTTTGGAGTTAACTTTGAATAAGAAGCTACTTTCGGTTTTCGTTATTGTTGTTATAGTTGTAGCGGTTGGAGCGGTTGCCTTCTATTTGCAGTCGTCTCACGTACCAACTCAAATGACTACAACGTCACAGACAACTCAACAGATTCCGTATAATCAAACAATAGTTGAAGACGGAAATCAAGGAGAACCAAGCGGGCTCGATATAGCTTGGAGCACAGATGAACCTGCATGGGAGCTAACGCAAGGTAATCTTTACCAAGGCCTGATCTTCTATCAAGGCAATAGCACGACTGTTTTCCAAGGCATTCTTGCCACAAGCTGGTCGGCCAGCCCCGACTCGAGAGATTTCACATTTAACTTGAGACAAGGTGTTCGGTTCAGCAGTGGACAGCCGTTCAACGCCTACGACGTGTGGTTCAACTACTACCGAATAACTTTGAACAATGGCCCGCCAAGCTACTTGTTAGGAACCGCTGTCTTCAGCCCCGGTAACGTGACTCTTAACGATCTGAACACGTTCAACTTCACAAACCCATCACCGTCGCAATTAGCTGTGATGGAAAACCCTAGCCAGAACATTCAGGTTGTTGACCAGAATACCATCGCATTTCACTTTGCAACCCCCGTCACGTCATTTATTCCGAGGCTAGCCTCTCCAGCGGGTGGAATTGAGGATCCTAACTTCGTTCAAGTCCATGGTGGAGTGCAAGGAAACGGTACTGCGAACGATTACGTAGAGCAGCATTCGGCTCCTGGGACTGGGCCGTATGTTCTTCAGAGCTGGACTCGTGGGCAACGGATCGTGTTGACTTTGAATCCGAATTATTGGGGACCGACCCCACATGTGGGGACGGTAGTCTACCAGTTCAAGAGCAATACCGAGGACGCCCTGAATGACCTGAGAAGTGGTGCAGCCCAAATGATGTACACTGTTCCATTCAACCTGCTTCCTGCAATCCAAGGCGCGCCGGGAGTCTATTTGGAGAATACTGGGAACTCGTTGGACATATTCTGGATCAGCATGAATACCCAGGCAGCACCGCTGAACAATGTTCTCGTTAGACAAGCCATTAACTACGCCATCAACAAGCAAGCAATAATCGATAACATAATCCACGGATACGGAGTGACCGTCCAAGGGCCACTGCCACATGGAATGTTCGCCTACAACGAAAGCATTCTACCCTACGGGTATGATGTGAACATGTCAGAGCAACTTCTAGCCCAAGCGGGATATCCTGGAGGCAAAGGGATTCGACCCCTCTCACTGGTCTACTTCACCGGAGACCCAGTGCAACTTGCAATTGTTCAAGCAATTCAATCACAATTGGCCCAAGTTGGGATCACCGTAAATCTCCAAGTCGTAACGCAACCCACATACTTCAGCATCATGGCTACGCTTCCGCGTGTCTCGAACTATCCGGATATGGTATATTCGGTTTGGTTCCCAGACTACGCTTATCCCGACGATTATGCCTACGCTTTCGAGAACTCCCAGTCAGTCTTCGACAATGCGAACTATAACGACAGCCTTCTCAATAGTTGGACAACTCAAGCGCTCGACACTGGGAACACTACTCTCCAGCTACATCTGTACTCACAGGTCACACAACGTGAGAAAGACTTGGCAGGAAACGTATGGCTCTTTCAAGCCAAGATCGGCAATGGAGTTCCAGCATACCTCACCACAATCCAAAACGTTACGTGGAACCCAATCCAGTACGGCTTCAAGTTTGCCCCCATCTACATTGCGCCCGCCGGAACATCTATGTCATTGAGTAACTTCTGGGCAACACTCTTTCAAGCGATCACATCTACCACTACTCCGATCCGAAGAACGTAGAGAAATCCTAAACGCCGGATTTTCTTCTCCCGGCGACCGATCTTCTTTCTTTCGACACAGCTCTACTTAGTTAGGGTTGACGCTCAATTGACGCGTTTGAGTTATTCGCAATAGCCGGTTTAAGCGTCCAAGCTTGGAGACACGCCTGCTCAAAGATCTTGGGAGCAGCAAAACGCCGAGGAAGCACAACCCATCGGCAGTCTTTCTCAAAAGCAGCTCTCTTTAGGCACGATAGTTGAGGGCGTGACCCTTTCTTGAGAGTTACCCACTCTGGGATACTGCCAGAGCGAATCGCGATTACGACTTTACATGCTGTTGATAAGAAATCGTGTGGACTAAGTTCCGCGGAGTTTCCGACCTTTAGACTAGAGGGAATCATCTTTTCTGAAGTCATGTAGGCGATTGCTGTCTTTGAGGCGGTAAGAAGATCGCGTGTGCTCAACTTCAGTGCTCCCTTGCTCTTGAATGGTTCGGCTGGACCCAGAGGTTGCTTAACTTCGATTTGAATTGGCAACGTGCTAGAGTCAGCGTATACGTCAAGAGACTTTGTGATCAGATAGAATCCCTCGGCTGGAGATAAGCATGTGTGGGGGGTCTTCAGATATTTCGAAGACGACAGGAAATGCGTGGCGGTCCGTATCAGCTTCTCTGTGTCTAGGACGATAGGCCCTCGAGGGCGATAGATTTCGAGAGCATCTCTTGCGGTTATCCATTGAACGTTTTCAAAGGATGAGATGTATCGAATGAATTCGTCAAAATCCGTGTAGGCTCGTTTGGTTACAATTCCCGGTTGAGCCGGTGGGCGTTCGTAATCCTCCTTTACGCGGTTCTCGCCCCGAGCGAAGTTAACTACGTCCCAGACCGTTTTGTTAACGGCTGTATGAGGGTGAAGGCAGATGCTGACTGCTCCGCCGTCTCTACTTTCGCTCAATCTTTTGTAGATCCCTCTAAACTTGGACTTCAGTGCTACTATTCCGTCAGGTCGCTCGAATGAATAGTCAAAATAGATCAGGTTTCTTCCGGCACCGTTGAGATTTAGCATACCGCAGTACCAGTATGGTTCATCGTTGAGGTTGAGAATTTTTGTCTCATCCAAGTACATGGAGATACCCATCGCGGAGAGGGCCGGGTAGACATGTGGGGCCCACATTACGCCAGGATGACCATAACAAGTCGGCAGCCTGTGAAATACTTCCTGAATGAGCTGTACCCCTCGTTCTTCCCTGGATAGGAATTCATTCGCGCCGGCCGATAGGTCGCGTTCGGCTAGGTATTCCCAGACGGTGGGATGCTGGCTATGCGTATCTGAATGGTAACCGACGTCGCACTGGGAGATGGCGGACAGAACATCGGTGCGGCCGCGCTCCTTCAAGGCTCGTACTTCTTCGGCAACTAACTTGCAAGTTACGGGAACTTTCTGTTTTCTTAATATGTCAAGGAAAATGAGTATAGGATCATCTGCTTCCTTTGTGACGTAATCCTCGATATCAAACCAAAGATACACATAGACTCTAGACATGATACAGACTCCTCTTGATCTCTTCCACACATTGGCCGAGAGGGTTACAATATATTATGTCTCTGCAGCACTTCACGGGTCGGTTGTATTGGAAGTGCTTCGGCAACGTGGTTGTCGCGTCCACTCATAGTCGTCGCGCGTAAGAGCGAATTGTAGACTGCTTCCTCTGTAGCTTCTATGACTGCGTTGAATAACGGAGTCATATCTTCGTTCCTTACGTAATTGGCCATGCGAGAATCTCCGCTAAGAGAATTTCGTTTCAGCGTACTAAACGCTATGAAATAATCTCCACTCCGATTCTCGGACACATATCCAGTTCGTGCTAGCCCATGTTGAGATCTAGCAGCCAGACGGCGTAGGTTTCTGGAATCAAGACATGTATCGGTGGCGATAACGACTACGACTGAGCCGACCTCGTGAACGCCATCTGCTCCTTTGATGTGCGACCCATTGAGTTCAGTGCCGACAGGCGCTCCTTTGATGGTGAGACTTCCGCCGAAATTTGATTGTACTAGAACCCCAATCATCTTGCTTCCAAGTTCTGGGGGCAATCGGCGTGATGCTGAACCGATGCCTCCCTTGAATCCGAGAGCTATCGTGCCGGTCCCCGCGCCTACGCATCCCTCCTCGGGTGGATTGGTGGTGGCGGCACGCAAAGCTGCGTTCACTTCTTCGGAGCCCACATGCTTACCTCTAATGTCATTCAAGAAACCGTCGTTAGTCTCTCCAACTATCGGATTTACTGATCCTACGTCTTCGTTCCCATGAATGGCTAGGACATAGTCGATCAGTGCATCCGCTACTCGGCCTACACTTAGAGTGTTGGTCAGCAAGATTGGGGTCTCAATTTCTCCTAATTCGTTGACTTGGCTAAGCCCAACAAACTTCCCGAAACCATTCCCGACATAGACTGCAGCGGGAACTTTATCTCGAAAAATGTTACCAGTGTGAGGAAGAATGGCTGTAACGCCCGTTCTTACGCTCTGTCCTCGAATTACAGTCTCATGCCCGACTGCCAATCCCGGGACGTCAGTGATCGTGTTTGCTGGCCCAGTCGCTAATGGCCCAACGTTAATGCCGATGTCTCTTGCACGAGGCCGATCGTTTTGTTTTTGCATCCATTATACGCTCAGCATCATTTGCTATGCTAAATCGTAGTGCCCATTCAACTCTATTCAGGATGCCGATTCACACTTTTCACAGTTAGCCGGTAATGCGCCATTCAAACTAGGCACTAGGGCATTGCTATCTGATGTATTGAGAACGGAAACAGAGGTCTAGTGCTTCCAATTGCTGAACTGCGAAAACTAGGTGGTCTGATTAACCAGTCACCTTTTTCTTCCAGCTCTATTCCGAACCTACAACTCGGGTTTGGTTATGCAGAGAATGTGGTATAAGTGAAAATTCGCAAAATTGCTGCGACGGATTTACCGAAAGTCCGTGATCTTGATGCTATAGCATGGGCGGGGCTATTTCCGCCGTTCGAGAAGCATACGAAGTCGTATAGGACCTTGGCGAATCTGCATTCCAATTGGAGTGATGATCCTAGCGGTTGTCTGATTGCTGAGGATAACGGTGAGTACGTGGGGTACATATTCTCTCACCTTTGTGGCACGCTGGGATACATTGGAACCTTCGGCGTGCACCCCAAACACAGAGGGAAGGGCATAGGTAAGAAACTGCTCCAGACATCGATAGAACACCTTGTCTCGAGCAAGTGCACCACGATCGGACTCGAGACGCGACCAGATAATAGCTACAATATCGGAATGTACTTAGCGCATGGTTTCAGACCGACCTGCCTCACGATGGTCACTGAACATAAGCCACGCAAGAGCTCGGCCTCAGTCGAAGCTGTCGAATGGAGAGAGCTCGACGATTTGACGCAGAAGGTCATGGGCGAAAAGTTCCTGGCCACCTGTAACCAGGTCCAACCTGGCCTGGATTACCTGAAGATGGCAGAGTCGAGAACCCGTAACTCAGAAGGAGAGATCTGCGTGTTCAGAATCAAGAAGAAAAAACCTTTAGGGTTTGCGTTTGTGAGGACTTCTCCGAAGTTCGTTGGGGACATATTTACGGATGCTTTCGTTGAAGCTATGGTAGTTGCTCCTGGAAGTGAACACAACTTCGATGAAATGATTCATGCTTTGGAGGAGCTGGCACGCGACTGGGGCAAACGTAGTCTAGTAGTTCCTGTGAAATCATCTGACTGGAAGGTTCTGCAAGGACTCACGAGAAAAAGTTTTCGAGTTCGTCGGACGATGCTTCGCATGATGTACACTGAGAAGAAAGAGAATCGTAGCCGCATAAACCTGAATTATTGGGCTATGTAGTGTTTGGGCTAGGCATTGTTTGGTAGGCGGGACAAAGATGGCTGACTTCGTTGTGGCGTCGGACTGGCCTTGGGGAGTCCAAGCCGTCCTTAGAGGGAGAGCGATGTTAGAACATGGATCCACTGCACTTGATGCTGTAGAATCCGCGATAACTATCGTAGAGGACGATCCTAGTTGCAAGAGTGTCGGAACTGGAGGGCTACCTAATGCGGAGGGCGAGCTTGAACTAGACGCAAGCATCATGGACGGCATGACATTGAAGGCGGGGGCTGTCACTTGTTTGACCAACACTAAGAATCCGATCTCGGTTGCCAGAAAGGTCATGGAGCTCACGCCTCACGTAATGCTCGCCGGCAAGGGTGCGACTGATTTCGCCCGTCGATGCGGATTCGGCGAGTATAATCCAATAACTTCCCAATCGTGGCAAGAATGGAAAACACTTCGAGAGGAAGTCCTTGGAGCAAAGACCAACGAGGAAGCTCAACAGAGATATGTCAACTTGACGTCAGAACATTACGGTTACGGGACTATACTCCAATTAACCGGAGCGCTTCGATCAAGGTTTGACGCCTCACATGGAACCGTAGGAGTTCTGGCGAGAGATCAGGGTCGAAAAATTGCAGCCGGAACATCCACGAGCGGATGGCCTCTGCGATTCCCCGGACGAGTGGCCGACTCGTCAATAATCGGTGCAGGAAATTACGCCAACGAAAAGGCCGCTGCATCTGCAACCGGGGTTGGAGAGACTGCGATGAGGCACTGCTTGGCAAAGGAAGTTTGTGACCTGGTGGCGACAGGTAAAACCCCAACTGAAGCATGCGAAACTGCACTTCTCAGGATGCAATCGCGGGAACATTTCGACCATTTGGTTGCGGTATTTTGCATCGATTCCGATTGTAGAGTAGGTGGAGCCTCTACACAGGCAGGGTTTCAATTCGAGTATATGACGTCAGCGGACATGGAACCAGTGATCGCCGTTCCTAGTCCGGTTCTCCGAAAAGCGTAGAGCACCGACTCAAAGCCAGCTAAGATTGTTGCTTACTGGATATTTCTTCAGCAAAGTGGCATGCTGCGTAATGCCCTGTCTCGATTTCTCTAAGCGCTGGTTCTGTAGTGAAGCACATGTCTTTAGCGAACGGGCATCGAGTGTTGAACCTGCATCCCGCGGGTGGGTTAACAGGGCTTGGAATCTCTCCTTCGCCCTCCACATGTTTCAGGCGAGTATCAATGCTAGGCTCGAGGACTGAAGAAATCAATAGTTGTGTGTAGGGGTGTAGGGGATGCTCGATAATCTCTTCGGTACTTCCGACCTCGACAAGCTTGCCTACATACATCACGGAAATTCTATCCGACATGTAGCGCGCTACTGCCATGTTATGGGTGATGAGGAGGTATGAGAGGTTGAATTCAGACTGAAGTTGTTGAAGAAGTAGCAAAATTTGAGATTGGACTGAAGCGTCCAAAGAACTCGTGGGTTCGTCAAGGACTATGAATTTCGGTTTCTGTATGATCGCTCGTGCGATGCTAATTCTCTGCCGCTGGCCTCCACTGAACTGATGCGGCAGCTGATTCATCTGTAATTCACTCAATCCAACAGCCCGAAGGGCTTCGGCAACTTTCTCTCTACGGTCAGTTCGGCCTTCACTGCGATTGACGCTTAATGGTTCAGCAACAGAATCGAGAACCCTCTTCCGCGGATCCAGTGATGAGGATGGGTCTTGGAATACTATCTGCATGTCCTTGCGTAGCCTCCTCAACTGTTTCTCTGGAAGTGAGGCGATGTCGTGGTTTTCAAACAGAACCTTACCGGAGGTGGGTGGGATGAGTCTCAGGAGTGTAAGACCTAGCGTGCTCTTTCCCGAGCCGGATTCTCCGACTACTGCGAAGGTCTCTTTACTAGCGATATCGAAAGTCACGTCGTCAACAGCATGGACGTAACTCGCTTTCTTTCCAAGCAGCTTAGCCGAGATTCCCGCTCGCACAGGGAAATACTTGACCAACTGCTTAACTTGAATTAGCGATTCGCTTGGCATCTTCTTCATCCTCCATGCAAGAAACAGGCTACCTTATGCCCCGTGCTGACCTCGATCAAGGGTGGGATGTTGTCCGGACATCTTTCAAAGGCCTTCTCACATCTCGGATGGAAACGGCATCCCGATGGATACCGACCCAGTTGAGGGACGACGCCTGGTATCGTTTTTAGAGTTGTGTTCTCCTTTCTTCCTTTCGGAAATGATCCCATCAACCCAATAGTGTATGGGTGAAGAGGATTCTCGAAGAGCTCTCTAGTTGGAGCTTGCTCCGCGATTCTACCCGCGTACATAACGGAGATGTAATCTGCTACCGCCGCTACTACGCCCAAGTCGTGAGCGATGAGCAGAACGCTCATACCGTAATCCTTAGTCAGAGAACCTATGAGTTCAAGAATTCTGGTTTGGGTTGTGACATCGAGAGCTGTGGTTGGTTCATCCGCAACTAGAAGTGATGGCCTTTCAGAGATGGCCATGGCAATCATTACACGTTGTTTCATGCCGCCGCTCAGCTCATGTGGGTAAGTGTTCGCGACTCTTTCTGGGTTAGGTATCTTCACTTTCATCAAGAGTTCGTGAACTTCGTCAGCGAATTGTTTGTAAAGGCCTCGCCTTCGGAATCGCATAATCACACCCTCTTCATTTGCGCCAAAAAGACGGTTTGAAATCTGGGGTTTCGGAATAGAACTTGTGTCATAGGGGTGCCTGTGGCGCTTTACTGCAAGCGCTTCAGCTATCTGTTCCCCGATCTTGTAGACTGGATTGAGCGAAGTCATTGGCTCTTGGAACACTGTTGCAATCTCAGTGCCCCTGAACTTCTCGACATCTTTTTCATGCAATGAGAGTAAATCAGTGCCCTTGCACATGATTTTGCCTGAATAGGTCACACGCTTTTCCGGCAGGAGCCGAGATAAAGCTAGCCCTAACGTACTCTTGCCACAACCGCTCTCTCCTACGAGGGCGTGGATTTTCGCCTTCTCGAGAGTGAGCGATACGTTGTCTACGGCCTTCAAGTAGCCCCTCGAGGTTCGATAGCTTACGACTAAGTCGGTAACTGAAACCGTGTTGACTGTGCTTTCTGCCTGCAAAACACTTATCGCTCTCCCAAAGAAAGTCTTCTTAGTATTTTTCCCTTTGGACCGGCCTACCAGAGGTCATGTCAGAACCCCGGTGCACGGCTCTATTATAAGACTGATATTTCAGGATGTGATCGAATTTAAATTCTCTCGGTGCGGATGTGGGTACATATCGGAGTGGCGGAAATCAGCGTATCGTGAGAATGGTTACGTAGAGTTGAACAAATGGGCATCACCACTTTCATTGCGAAGAGACTCTTGCTGATCATCCCCACATTCCTGGGAGTCACCCTGCTGACATTCATCATTTCGCACGTGGTTGTGGCCAATCCTGTTCTCGCTTGGGCTGGTGAAAAGTCAAGCCCAGAGACTATTGCTGCGATCACTGCCCAATATCATCTGCATGATCCGATATACCTCCAGTACTACTATTACATGACTGGATTGTTCCAGGGCGACTGGGGGACGTCGGCCACTACTCATTTGCCTGTGCTTGCTCAAATAGGAAATTTCTTTCCTGCGACAGTTGAACTTGCGATTACCGCCCTGCTCATCTCAGTCTTGATCGGTATCCCAATGGGCGTCCTTTCGGCACTGTGGAATGGAAGGAAGTTAGATTATCCAATCAAAGCGTTATACTCGGCCGGTATTGCCTCTCCACCTTTCCTGCTTGCGCTGTTATTTCAGCTGGTCTTCGCGTACTACTTCAACCTCTTACCTAGCGCAGGACGTCTAAGCCCAAACCTACCCATTCCGCCACACATTACTGGGATGTACACCGTTGACAGTCTTCTCGAATTGAACGGGGTGGTCTTTGTTGACGCGGTTCGTCACCTGATTCTCCCAGCCATTACCCTTGCTTTTCTTACCTTTGCGATAATTACCAGGATTACGCGAGCTTCAATGCTCGAGACCATGGAGAAGGATTTCGTTCGAACTGCAAAAGCGAAAGGTTTGCCGAGTCGGACAGTGACTTACAAGTACGTTCTACGAAATGCACTCACCTCAACGGTAACTGTCATTGGTTTCGCTGTTCAGCTACTTCTTTCAGGCGCGATTGTTGTTGAAACGATATTTTTCTGGCCTGGAATCGGACTTTACACTACTACTGCCATACTTTCTCTTGACTTTCCTTCAATCATGGGGGTGACGATAGTGTTTACTCTCGTTGTCGTTTTCACGAACCTCATAACGGATTTGGCGTATGGATTTCTTGATCCCCGGGTGACTTATGATTGAAGAGAGAGACACCGGATCAAGCAGAGATGTCTGTTTTTCGCGAAGATGTACGAATTTTCAAGGATGTACTTCGGCGCAATATTCTCTATCCAATAGGTCTATTCGTTGTACTAGCATTTCTTATTTATTCGGCTGTTTTCGCCCTTATCCCAGACCTCATTAATTACAATCCCTCGTCTATCAATCTCAATGCGATTTTGCAGCCTCCTTCGGTCGCCTTTCCCTTCGGAACAGACGATTTAGGTAGAAACCTCTTCCTCAAAGTCCTCAATGGTATTCCGATCGACGCAGGCATATCTCTCGCGGTAGTATTGCTTGCACTGACGATTGGCCTCTTGACTGGGGCCATGGCTGGGTACTTCGGGGGCGTCATTAATCAGGCCATTATGGGCGTAACCGACATCTTTCTTGCTTTCCCAGGTCTCGTGCTCGCAGTAGCTTTCGCAGCTGCACTGGGAGCGGGCACGTTTAACGTCATAATCGCATTGGCCATCGTCTGGTGGCCGGTCTACACTAGGCTTGCACGAGGTGAAACCTTGACCGTGAAAGAACAACAGTACGTGATGGCCGCAAGAGCCTCTGGATTGAATGGGGTAAAGATAGTACTCTCACACATCATGCCAAACGTCCTCACTCCTATGATCGCCTATGCTACCGCAGATATCGGAAACGTAATCCTTCTGTCGGCAGTACTGGGTTATCTCGGTCTCGGAGCACAGCCACCTAATGTTGATCTCGGAAGAATTGTCTATGACGGACAAAATTTCGTGCGATTCGCGCCATGGTATTCAATTCTACCAGGAATCGTTCTTTTCATAATCGCGATCTCTTTCGCCTTCGTGGGAGACTTACTCCGCGATTTCTTAGACCCCAAAATGCGAGTCTAGTTCTTCGGCCTCACTCATCGTACATCCATTAACAACGAAATCTTCAGTGTGGTGTAAGATCGCCAGCAACACGGAACTCGATCAGGTAAGGCGACAATTCTTGTTGACATTCACATCCAACGTTGTCCCATGTTTACCAACCAATGGTTTTGGTGGGTTGAGATAACCGCGTCATCTAATCAAGTGCAGGTGCATATAGGAGGCGATCTAGCCCAGTAGTCGCAGTGGGTGTAGTCTGATGGACACGTAATACTTTGAATCCGAATTGGACCGCTGGTCCGATGGTGATTGCGGCGATCAAGGTTCCAAGCCACGCTGGTCCACCTAAAAGCCAACCTATTACGACAACTGTGATTTCTATGCAAGTGCGAGCGACGCGCACGCTGATCTTCCCTAGCCTCGACAAGGCGAGCATTAGAGTGTCTCGCGGCCCGGCTCCCGCATCGACTCCGATGTAAATGGCAGTTGCGAAACCCATGATCAGCGTTCCAAGTAGAAGATAGGCGATTTGAATCGGGAATATTTGAGGTACTGATGGAACGTATGGTTTGAGAGCGTCTACCCATACACCAATGAAGATCATATTTGCAATGGTTCCCCAACCTAACGGCTCTTTTAGAGCAATGTCGGCTAAGATGACTAGGAAAGCGACGACAATGCTTGACTCTCCAAGAGTAAGAGAAGAGTGGTAAGTTAATGCCATTTGAAGAACGTCCCAAGAGTCCAGACCTATATTCGCTTGAACAAGGACATCAATCGCCAACCCGAAGAGCAGAAAGCCAATCTGAATGATTAAGAAATCACGCACAAATCTTCTCCAACCCTTCCACTGAACCGTGATGAACTTCATGTTCAACCTCCTATACCATCGAAGCAAGACACTTCAGAATAACCCCTGAAGCAGGACTTATAGCAGATCAGCATGCTAGAACTTCCATGACATCAAACCTTCGTCATCTGTCTCTTAATGTTGGGAGTAGCGCAATCCCTATTTGGAAGTCGTAACTCGCGCTGCGAGACCGAACATGAAAGAAAAACATGCTCCCCTCATACGCAGAGCGCTTTCGTTTGAGGTTGGAGCATTAGCCATAATCGCTGTCATCATTCTCGCAGCAACAATCTCCCTTGCATATCGACCGCTCGCCCCGAGCATTTCACAAGCAACTACATCTTCATCTCAGTCGAGCGCCGGGCCGAGTCTACTTCCAGCCATGAACCAGCCGCCCACGACTCGTGAGATCTGGATACAATGGGAGGAAACTCAGTCGGGACAAGACCGATTCTACCCGGACTTCATTGTGGTTAATCAGGGGGACACGGTTAGGCTTACGTTCATCAACAATGACACCGTCATGCACAACTTCGTCATAGGGGCGCCCTACGACATTAATGTGAACGCCTCTATTCCGGGCCTATACAATGACCTTACAGGCGCGAAAGATACGGTCCCAGCAACCAATAATTCCCCTGGCGTAGTGGTAAGCGGCAGGCCGGGAAGTGTTACTGCACGGTACACTTTCGTTGCTCAGTACGCAGGCATATACGAGTTCGTCTGCACTTACCATGTCACTGTGGGAATGTTTGGCTACATAGTCGTACTGCCGAATGCTGCGTACCAACCGACAAACACGACCCTTCCGACAACAGCCAACAACACTAGCCCAGCTACTGCTCATGTGACCATCCTATCTGGCGCAGCGTACCCCAACTCGACTGGGTACTCACCCTCGACCATAACAGTAGTGATTGGGGTGAACAATACTGTAGAATGGGTAAACAACGACACCGCCCCTCATACGGTCACAGCCACCGACCATAGCTTCGACTCCGGCAACCTGAACCCTGGCGACACGTGGACCTATACGTTCACCAAACCTGGCACATACACTTACGCCTGCACCTATCATCCTTGGATGAAAGGAACGGTAATCGTGCTATCCGCCTAACAATCCTAAGAAATTCGAAGAAAAAATCAATAGCTAGTTTCGAATTTATCGAGTACGTCCAATTCGTCAAACCGCTTATATTTCCAGACCAAGACCGAGACTGCCCAAGAAAGCAGAAAAATCAGTACGATCGCGAACCCGACTGTTTCGAAGTCGAGTCCGTCAAGCCCACTCCAGAATGCACCGGTTAGATTTAGTTCGTTGGCTAGGACTTGGAGCAACTCAACCATACCAATAACAAGGGCGACTAGAACAGAGATTATGGTTACAGTTAGGTTGTAGTATATCTTACGGACAGGATTAAGAAATGCCCAGCCATAGGCTGCGCGCATGGTCACACCGTCTGTTGTATCTACCAGAACCATGCCGCAGGTGAACATGAACGGTAGCACCAAAATCATCCAGATCGGAACGGAAGAGGAGACACCAATTCCGACGCTAATCGCTATTAGCGCTACTTCCGTAGCGGTATCGAAACCTAACCCAAACAGCACCCCGATCGGGTATATCTGCCAAGGACGATTCACGATTTTAAAGAGGGGCCGAAAATACCGGTTCAGGAAGCCGCGCTTGTCGAGAAGCGCCTCGAGTTGAACCTTGTTGATCCTACCCTGCTTGATCTCTTTGAAGAGACGATAAATGTTAAGCACTATGACCATGTTCACAATTCCCATAAGCAATAGGAAGGTGCCTGAAACCGTCGTCCCGATAATTGCTCCACCGCTCTCTAGTCCCGGTATGTGTCCGATAACGGTTCGAGTTGCAATTATTAATGCGACGACGAGTGCAACAACGATTGTAGAGTGCCCAAGCGAGAACCACAACCCTACAGTAAACGGACGCTGATTATCCTGCATCAACTTTCGAGTCGTATTATCGATCGCCGCAATATGATCCGCATCAACGCCATGCCGTAGACCAAATACAAATGCGATTACGCCGAGGCCGGCGAGAAGCACCGACAATCTGCCAACGATCGCAGATGCTAGAAAGCCCAGGGTCGTTGCGAGTCCTATAATTATGTAAACAGTGATTATCTTCGCCTTCTCACTCCCCGAAAGCCCAATCGTCAACGCAACACCCCCTCCTGATCTCTTACTCTCCGTTTGGTAAGCTTAGACGAAGTTATTCTCGAACGCGTGGTAATAAGAAGCGTTCATCCAGTAACCTGTTTCAGGAAACGCCATCAAGGAACCTCTTGATTCATTCGGGTAAGCGGCCGGTCGATCGCGTTAGTAATCACAAGTGAAGGGACGGTAGCCGCGACGAAGGACGAACATGGCGCTGGCCAGCCTGACGTTTCTGATTTCCACTTGGCCTGCAGCGTTTCTACTTGGTAGAGTCGGGTTTATCAGTGCAAACACGGATTCGAATGGGGTGCTGAGTATGAGTCAACCAAGTAATCCGGTTGAAGCTTCGCCGAAGAATCGGAAAGGTACGCTCTTAGCAATAGTTGGGCTAATTGTGATAGTGGTTCTCAGTTTGGGTTTCGTAGCCTACGCCTCCCTGAACCCTCAGAGAGTAACGATCACTCAACAGCAATTCCTGACGAACACTCAGAATCAGTACGTTACTCAGACCGTGACTAGCGTCAATACAGTAACGAACCTCGCGACCGTGACAGCCGCCGCGAGCATGTTTACCGTGAGTACAGCGTATGGTTACATTGGCTCTGGATACTATAACTGTGGAACCTACGGGTGTACCCCTCCGAATCTTGGGGCGTATGGCAATCCCTGCCAATCAACGGGCGGAAATAATACGGTTCAATGTTCAGGCTACCTCTCTGAACCCACGAATGGCTGCACCGAACTCGCAATCCCGTACACGAACCCCGATCTCTTAGAATCTACCGCCTACCAATGGTACACGCTACGAAATGTCCCATCCACACTTCCATCCGCAGGAACATGGGTCACTGTGACCGGTCAACTATCCCAGGGCTACACCGCAGGGACAAACGGTGCTGCCTGCCCAGGCAACTACATCAACGTGAACTCAATATCGCCATGAACCTGACAGCCTCGGCTCAGCTATCGCGGTCGCCAACCTTGGCTTGACTAGCCTTCTCAGGTTGAGGTTCGACGGCGCTTCGTCACTTTCTCGACTGTTTCAGGAGAATGGCGCATAGAACGATCAATAGGCTTTGACCAAGTAGAACTTGAACAGTACCAAGCGGGAACCAGCCTGTAGACCAATGTATGATTCTTCCTAGGAATATGTTGGGCATAGTTCTCGTGTCGATCAAAAGCAAATTGTCTACGATAGCAAGTAAAATCAGCCCGACATTTGCCAACGTAAAGATTCTACCTGAAGCGACAAAAAGGCCTCCGAGAATGAAGATTATCGTTGCAATGAGGAAGTAGGCACCTATCGCGAAGAACGGGAAGACTGGATGAAAGACGACTTGGCTTGAAGGCGGAGGGGGCGGTGGTCGGCTACCGGGTGGCCTGAACAGGAAAGAGAGACCTAAGGCGAGAGTAACATGACCATACGCCATAAGCAAAGCATCAAGCGCAACAATAACTCGCAAAAGTCTAGAAGCAGCCACTCAATCCACACTGACTACAGCATGTAGTTAAATCGCGAATTAATAAGCCATTCCCAACTTTCACTGAAAAAAATGTGGCTTTCCCGGAGATTCTCTCTCCAGCCTCGACCAGAGGACGACACGATCTCTTCGAACATGTTGGTAACCATGTCCGACTGGTTTTCCAATCGGCACGGCCTTTCGTGAGCTACATCGAAAGCCGAATCATTCTTCTAGGTCTGCACGGTTATTCAACCTTAGTTAGGATTAGGGCAATTGTGGTTCTTCGTATGACAAGGAAACTGTTCTGGGAAGACATGTATGCGAAGGAGTTCACCGCGAAGGTAACTTCAGTCGAAGGTAATCGAGTTGTGCTGGATCAGACTGCGTTCTACCCTCACGGCGGCGGCTTACTTGGCGATACTGGGTCGTTGAATGGAGTGAAAGTTGTGGACACCGTAAAGGGTAATGATGATGCCATCGTACACGTGTTAGAGTCGCCTTCAAGTTTCACTGTTGGGGCAGAGGTGCAAGGGAAACTCGACTGGGATAGGCGGTATAGAATCATGAGAATGCATACATCCGCGCATCTCCTCAGCGCAATCTTCCATAAACAAACTCGCGCCCTCATCACGGGCAATCAAATACAACCCGACAAGTCAAGGCTTGATTTCAGCTTGGAAGACTTTGATAGAGATAGAATGCTCACTTACTGTAGCCAAGCGAATGAAGCCATCACTAAGAATCCACCTGTGAAGACCTACTTCATGAAACGAGACGAGGCACTCAAGATCCCGGGCATAACGAAACTCGCCACGGCCGCGCCCCCAGACGTACAGGAACTCCGGATCGTGGAGATAGAAGGGTACGATATTCAAGCGGATGGGGGCGTCCACGTCAAGAACTTGGGAGAGATCGTTAAGATAGATCCTCTGAAATTCGAGAACAAGGGCAAGAGTAATAGACGGTTGTATTTCACTATTCCATGATTACCTCGTCGAGATGATCGAGGCTCGAACATAGCCTCGCTATGAAAGTGCGGCTAAGGAAATAGAGCGCGCCTCAAGACACTCTCAAGCGTGTTGTGATTTGAGAGCGTTGAACCTGCAAGCGTAATTTTACCATTAATCTCGATAACAGGGATCACGTACTTGTAACGTTCGTACATCTCTGGACTCTCTGAGATGTCTTTCGTCGATATGTCAAGAGGGCGTTCGGATGCAAGTTTCTTTAGAGTATCAATTACATGCTCACAGAGGTAGCAGCCTTCTTTCGTGTAGACAACTACTGTAGTCATCTTGTTCACTAGAATTTGTGATCAAAGCATCTTTTGTCGAGTATCGTTCCGGAAAAATAAGGAACAGAAAAAAGGTTTCGTTGGTCCAAGCGTCAAGTGTCTTACTTGACGAGTTCGCCGGTTGCGAATCGTGGGCCAACGGTGTTGATCTTTACCTTCACCTTATCGCCAGGTTTGGTTTGTGGGACGAAGACTACGAAGCCTTCGATCCTTGCGACACCATCGCCGCGGCGACTGGTCTCCTTGATTTCAACTTCGTATTCCTTCCCTTCCTCGACTGGCTTATGGAAGGAGCGTTCATAGCTCATGCGTTTCACCTCGACTTTTCGTTCAGCTAGTTCGTCGGGAGAAAACTGGCGCGTCGGAACGTTTGATTACGTATAAGACGGTCGGCTTCAGCCCGTACACATAGCTTACTTGCGGAATGATTGCTGGAGCCTAATAATCCTAACTAATCGATGATTCATTGCGCCCGCACTGTTGATGTGTTCCACAACGTGTACATTTTTGGAGCAATAGTGCAATTTTCGAATCAGTCGATTTACGTAAGAAGGCTTTTATTGGCTGCGTAGCCTGTGGCGACGTTACCAACACTACCAGTATACTTTCTCACGGAGGTGAACAACGCTTGACAGAACAAAGAGCAGTACCAGAAAGGGCTCCTTCCACCCGAGGCAATATTCCCACCAACACAGTCCTCATTGGCCAAAAACCACTCATGGCCTATGCTACCGCTATCGTGATGCAAATCAACAGTGGCAGCAAGGAACTTTCCGTAAAGGCACGCGGCCGCGTCATTTCTAAGGCGGTCGATGTGGTTGAGGTCTGCCGCAGACGCTTCTTCGAGGGCAAACTCGAAATTAAGGACGTAAGCATCGGGACTGAGGTGCTAGGTGAAGAGGGCCAAACGAGAAACGTCTCCACGATTGAAATTAAACTCGCGAAGAAAGCTTAGACGGTTTAATCGTGGACGTCTAAACTCCTTTTTTCTTGACTTTATTTTTGAAGTTCGGATCGGATCGCTTCGAAATAGTCGAGGGATTCTGGGTTACTTAGCGCGTCCCGATTTAGGATAGGTTTACCGTTGATGATGTTCCTTACGGCGCTCTCCACTTTCTTCATGTTAAACGTGTAAGGGATTGCGGGGGCCTCGAGTATGACCGCCGGCACGTGCCGTGGTGAAGCGTTATCGCGCAGGGCTTTTCTGATCCTAGCCTTCAAGCCCTCGTTTAGGCGATAGCCCGGTGATAGTTGAATGAAGAGTATGACACGTTGATCGTCTTTCCAGTTTTGTCCAATTACTAGGCTGTCGGCAATTTCGGGGAATTTTTCGACGGTGCTGTAGATCTCCGCGGTGCCGATCCTGACGCCTGATGGCTTTAGTACGCTGTCTGAACGGCCGAGAAATGTTATTCCTCCCGTATCGCTGTGGATTACTATGTAATCGCCGTGTCTCCAAACACTCTTTCCTGAGGCCGTGTAGTAATTGAAGTAGGCTTCCTTGTACTTTTCATAGTTCTGGTCGTTCCAGAAGTAGAGTGGCATTGAAGGTGAGGGAGCTTCGCAAACGAGCTCACCCTCCATGTCGAATATTGGGTTACCACGGTCATCGTAGGCTTCGACTTTCATGCCCAGGCCTGGACCCTGAAGTTCACCAGCGTAGACTGGGAGTGTAGGGGTACCTCCGGCGAAGCAGCCGTTGATGTCGGTTCCGCCTGAAATCGAGTTGAAATGTAAGTCCTGTTTAATTTCGTTGTACACCCACTCAAACCCTTCGGGGGATAGAGGCGAGCCTGTCTGCGAGATTTCTCTCAACGAGGAGAGGTCGTATGTTCGTCCGGGTTTGGCGTTTATGCTTCGAAGATAGTTGATGTAGCTTGCACTGCAACCAAAGATGGTTATCCTTTCCTCTTGAGTTAACTGCCACATCCTTCCCCAGTCCGGATAATTCGGGTTGCCATCGTACAGGACTATGGTCGGCCCGATCGCTAAGGAACTCATGAGCCAGTTCCACATCATCCAGCTCGGGGACGATATGTACGTAATTCTATCGCTTTGGTTGAGGTCGGCGTGAAGTAGCAATTCCTTGAGATGGTTAAGCAAAACCCCAGCTCCTTGAACCATGCACTTTGGTTTTCCGGTGGTACCGGAAGAGAACATTATGTAGACGGGATGGTCGAAGGGCAGTTGTTCAAATTGAATCTCAGTCGGCTTGGTCGCGGAGAGGAAATGATCGAAAGGCACCGCTTGGGGTATTTGGTCGGCGCCTGATTCATTACCTACATAGGACGCGACCACTACTTTCTCGATTGACGGGATTCCGTCGGCAACTTTCCGTGCGTTCGAGAGAGTGTCGAAGACTTGGTTCTTGTAGAAGTACCCATCGGCGGTGAAGAGAACCTTTGGTTCGATTTGATCGAAACGGTCCAAAACCGCCGTGGGCCCCAGCTCTGCACCGCACGAAGTCCACAGTGCGCCTAGGCTCGTAGCTGCGAGCATGGCGATTGTGGTTTGAACAATATTCGGCATGTAAGCACATACCCGGTCCCCGGGCCGGACTCCCATCTCGCGTAGCGAGACCGCCAACCGCGCTACGCGATCATAGAGTTCTCCGTAAGTAACCCGGTCAGTCTTTCGATTCTCTCCCCAAAATACGAAAGCTGGCCGATCATCCCTATGCCGCAGCAAGTTCTCTGCGAAATTCAGACGTGCGCCAACAAACCATCTAACGCCGGGAAACTTAGCAAGGTCGTCAACGACTTGATCGTATCTCCGAGATGATCTAATGCCTGCATATTCCCACATTGCAGCCCAGAAATCTGGAATTGCCTGGACTGACCATTTGTGAAGTTCCCGATAAGATTCGAGCTTTACTCCGTATCTCTTGTTAACGAACTGGATGAACGCGACCATGTTTGACTGATTGACACGTTCTCGCGAAGGAGTCCAGAGTAATTGTCCCAAGAGACATCCCTCCAAAGCTTTGAGGATACTCCAACTAGAGAGCTAGGCTATTGCACCCCAGTGTCAATCTTCGTTATCACTCAACCAAGGTTTAAATGGTGGTGTGGCTCAGGCCTTACACGAACGGAAACCGTGCGGACGATAAAGAAGTTCTGCACAGCGAAACTAGAACGCGGTTATCCCCGAAACGTGGAAGCTTAGCTGTTCTGTTTTCTGAAAGCGGTTTGCGTAGGAAACAAGAAACTAGAATGCAAAAATTCGAAGAACTCCCGATAGCGGGAGAAATAATTGAGAGCCTGAAAGAATTTGGTTTTCGGGAAATGTTCCCAATTCAGGCTGCCGCAATCCTTCCCCTACTAAATGGCAGGGATGTGATTGGACAGGCAAAAACTGGTACAGGCAAGACCGCAGCCTTCGGGATACCCATGGTTCAGGGCATCGATAGGTCACTAGATGCGGTTCAAGGCCTTGTTCTGGTTCCCACAAGGGAACTGGCAGTTCAAGTTGCATCCGACCTCAATGGGTATGGAAAGCATCTTTCGGTAAGGTCGCTCGCCGTCTACGGCGGCCAACCGATTTACGGCCAGATGGAGGCACTCCAAAGAACGATTCACATCGTAGTTGGTACTCCGGGTAGGATAATCGACCATCTCCGAAGGGGAACTCTACTCCTTGACAAAGCGAGGTTCGTTGTTCTGGATGAAGCCGACCGCATGCTCGATATGGGCTTTATAGAAGATATCGAGTTCATCCTAGGGCGAACAGCCCCAGACAGACAGACTGCAATGTTCTCGGCAACTATGCCAGATGAGATCCTTTCCCTGGCCTCCAGGAACATGTACAACCCTGAGAAGATTTTGGTCAGCAGGGACGAAATTGCAGTTGAGGAGATCGAACAACTCTACCGACAGGTCGACCCAGAGCGTAAGTTTCAGGCCCTGTGCGACATTATGAACCAAAAGTCGGTCGATCGGGCTTTGATCTTCTGTTCAACGAAGATTGGGGCAGATCGCCTTGGGTACAAGCTTAGCAGATTACGAAGAGACGTAGCAATAATACATGGCGACCTCACCCAACCTCAACGTGAAAGGGCATTAGAGAACTTCCGTAGAGGCCGAGTTCGATTCTTAGTAGCCACTGATGTTGCATCACGCGGCCTGGATATCAAGGACATATCTCATGTTGTAAACTACGACGTGCCCAGTGATCCTTTGCTTTACTTCCATAGAATAGGCAGGACAGGACGCGCAGGGGCAAGTGGCGTCGCAGTAACCTTAGTCTCTCGCCGCGAAATGATGGACCTAAGACGCATCCAGAGCATGACGAATACTAGGATGCATGAGCTACCGGAACAATGGAACCGTGGACCAGTAGGAAACACATCGCCAGAGTTCCATCGAGTTCCATTTGCTCAATCAGCCCAGTAAAGCTAACATTGAATAGACACACTACCAACTTGAAACCCTGAGAGTGAAAAAATACGCCGAGACAGATCAGAAACAGAAACGTTCGCACAGAGATGAAAACCTTAGAGTGCTTACGCTGCCACAGAATGGTCAGACTGGACGAATACAAATCCCACTTGGCAACCTGTGGCGTCGCCCAGCCCACTCCGACCCCCCCTACACCCGAAGTGCCCCCAACAAAACAGGAAACCTAGAAACGCCTGTCCCTCTCTCAACGTAGATACTCTGTCTCAATCTCCTCATAGCCCAAGGCGGTCCAAAGCTCCTCTAATCGTTATGATTAGGGTCAGCCGGTCGTTGCAGCACGCAAGCTATCTTTCAATTTCCAACCTTTGAGTTGTGTTGCGAGAAAAGCCACTGCGAATTAGTCTCCTGCATCAGTCGAATCTTCTACGGAGGTGGGATCGCTGGTTGGTTGCAATCTCGGCTTGGACTCGCTTAGTACGCCTTTCTAAGCTTCACTTTCGTCTAAGGGAGAACTTTCTGAGGACAACCCACTACTCATAATATGTGTAATGAACAGAGGTTAGTAGGCGAATGCCAGGGGGGTTCGAGTCGGGTTCACTAAAAGAGTTAGGCGAACTTGAGATAATTCGAATAATAGAACGTTTTCTCGGTACGAACCCGCGAACCGTTGTTGGATTCGGGGATGACGTTTCTGCAGTTAGGCTTGCAAAGCATCAGGTCGCAGTGCTGAAGACTGACATGTTAGTTGGCAGCACGGACGTTCCACCTGGAATGAGTATGAGGCAGACCGCTCGCAAGGCGGTGGTGGCGAATGTTAGTGATCTGGCAGCAAAGGGAGCTCGGCCTATTGCGGGACTTGTTGCTCTCGGGTTACCCTCGACGCTTACGAAGAAGGATGTGATGGAGATCGCTGCGGGGTTGGGTGGGTGTGCTAAGGAATATGGATTCCCGCTCGTCGGCGGCGACACTAATGAATCGAACGATCTCGTGATATCGATCTCTTTGTTCGCTATTATGGATGAGCGACGGATGGTTCTGCGTTCTGGTGCGAGAGTTGGTGACATAGTCGCCGTCACAGGCGACTTCGGAGATGCGTCGGCCGGGTTGAAAGCGCTACTGGAGAGGAGAGTTCGGCCGGGCAATTTGCCCCATGCCTTGGCTCGGGCTGTTTACCGCCCCCGAGCCGAGTTAGAGTTAGGCCTAAGGCTTGCCTCTTCAGGAGTGCTCAGTGCGTCTATAGACTCAAGCGACGGCCTAGCTTGGAGCCTCCACGAATTATCGAAGATGAGTAAGGTAGGAATTCAGGTTCAATACGTACCAGTCAGCAAAGCCGCGAAGCACTTCGCGCTTAGTTACGGATACAACGCTGCTGATCTAGCACTATATGGGGGTGAAGAGTACAACCTCATTGTCACTGTTCGACCCAGCCAGTTTCGAGTTGCGCAAAGGGCGGTACGTGGCAGGTTGAAACCGATCGGCGTTGTAACTCCAAGACCTCGTGGTGTACGCCTCGCGAAGGACCAGCATGAAGTCAAGATAGCGATGAAAGGTTGGGAGCACTTTCGACGGTAGAAATAACTTAGAAAGTTCACAGAGGAAGATCGAGACAGCGCTATGACGAAGTTCAGAATACCGTATTACGAACAAAGCTCGGAGTTCAGTTGTGGACCCGCTTGCGTTGTAATGGTGATGAAGCATTTCGAACCTCGCTTGAAAATTGGGAGAGGTTTAGAGTTCGAGATCTGGCGACAGTGCAATATGATCGGCGTAAAGGGTGCCGACCCCTATGGACTGTCTGTTCCATTGATCGACGCGGGATACGAAGTAAGCCTGCTAACTCAGCGCAGGAAAGTAATCGATTCGGCACGCTGGAGGAGAAGATTACCTAGACACTTCTCCGCCGAGGACATCGAACTTAGCCTATTTGGAATGAGACAGAACCAGAAACGAGCTCTCCGTAGGCATCTCCAGGTGAAATTTAAACGCCCTGTAGTTGGCGATGTCGTGCGAGGCATTAGGGAGAACCTCGTTCCCATAGCCCTTGTACACATGGGCGTTGTGCATTCATTGAATGTCCCGCATTGGGTAGTCGTTACTGACGCTGACGCGAGCTCTGTCGTCTTCAATGATCCCTATCCACCAAAAGGACATAAAGGGTTAAGATTGTCCCACGCTAAATTCCAAAAAATACTTGATGACATCGGCACAAGGATAGGTTTTAGCCCATCAATTCTTTTCGTTAGCCGCAAATGACTCCCCGGAGATGATTTGAGTAGAATCACCTTCGGAAATCAACAGTGAGGCTAAAACCCCCCCAAAACCCCCGCAAGCTTAGTGGAAACACTTGGATTTGACCGTTCGACTTGCAGGCGAGTCAGGCGATGGAGTCATCCTTGCGGGGGAGGTTTTGACATACGCCATCTCTCGCATGGGGATGAAAGTCTTCACGTTCAGAGCATATCCTTCCTCCGTTCGCGGCGGTCAATGCACGTATCAGATTCGAGCGAGCGATTGGCATGCCTATTCTCAAGGAGATACATTGGATTTACTCGTGGCATTCGACACTGAGGCCGTTTCGTCTAACGTAAAGGACCTGAAACCTGAAGGAGAGGCGATATTCGACCAAGATCGAACCCCAACAAACTTCCCATCCCTACCAAAGCGCGCGTTCAGCGCGCCATTCACATCAATCGCAAGAAACGAGCTCAAATTCCCCAAAGCTAGAAACATGATTATCGTTGGATACACTGCCGGAACCATCGGAGTCTCCGAAACGATCCTGAACGAGGTCCTGAGGGGAAAATTAGGATCACGCGGAGACACCATTCTTGACAAGAACATTTCAGCAACCCGGATAGGGTTTAGCCTCGTCCCAAAGGAAACAATCCAAGCTATGCCGACTGGAGAGGCGAATAAGATCATATTATCCGGAAATCAAGCGATTGCACTCGGCGCGATTGCAGCTGGCTGTCGATTTTACGGTGGCTACCCAATTACGCCAGCTACTGACATCTTCGAATCGCTAGTAGAGCTTCTACCCGGAGTTGGTGGACGCGTTTTCCAGGGTGAAGATGAGATGGCGTCGATCGGCGCCGCAATAGGCGCCTCCTACGCTGGAATAAAATCCATGACAGCAACCTCCGGCCCTGGCTTCTCATTAATGACTGAGATGATAGGAATGGCGTCGATGGCAGAGATCCCCATCGTAATTGTCGACTCACAAAGAGGTGGCCCCTCAACCGGATTGCCAACAAAGACCGAGCAATCGGATCTTAACCATGCACTCTTCGGCGGACACGGCGATGTGCCTAGGATAGTTATTGCGCCTGGAACTGTCGAAGACTGCTTCTACCAAACAATCCGAGCATTTAACTTGGCAGAGCAGTACCAACTCCCAGTCATTCTATTAACGGACCAATCGCTCGCTCAATGCACAGAGGGTGTGCCCCTACCGAACATTGATAGCCTGCAAATTGTGAACCGCGAAAAGGCCAACCTGGGTGGTGACGAAAACAAGTTTCGGCGATATGCATTCACGGATAACGGAATATCTCCAATCTCAACCCCGGGTGAAGCCCGAGGCGAATACGTTGCCGAGAGCGCAGAACATGACGAACGGGGTCGAGTCAATTTCACAACCGATGCTCACTCTCAAATGACGGCGAAAAGATTCAGAAAATTAGAGACGGCTGAAAGGGAACTTGCAGACGACCCCCTCAACGTCACGGAAGTCGACGACCATGGCGCGAAGCTTGCCGTGATGGGGTGGGGTTCAACCCAGGGAGCAATCCATGAAGCGGTTCTGAAGGCGAAAAAGAAAGCTATTCGAGTCAAATGGTTGCAATGCAAAATGCTTAGCCCGCTTCCCAGAAAGATGATAAGCACCTTTCTCGAAGGAGTTGATCATGTCGTGGTGCCTGAACTGAATTATACTTCGCAATTCGCGAATTTATTGCGTATGAATTTCGCGATCGAACCAATTTCCTTAACAAAGACGGAAGGCATGCCCTTCATGCCAAGTGAGATATTGCGGAAAATAGAGGAGCGGGCATAGGTTGACGACGCCACTAGTCGGTGAATACAGGTCCGATTATGACCCTACCTGGTGTCCAGCCTGCGGAGACTATGGAGTTCTCAAATCAATCGACATGGCGTTCCAGGAACTTGCGTTGCTCCCCGAACAGGTAGTGGTTGTCTCAGGAATCGGATGCAACGGACGATTCCCACATGGCTTCACAACATACGGTTTTCACACTCTTCATGGAAGGGTGCTCCCTATAGCCCAGGGAATCAACATGGCAAAGCCTCGACTGAGCATAGTCGGCATATCTGGAGATGGAGACGCTTTCGCGATAGGTGGAGGTCACGTTCCGCATGCAGCAAGGAGAAACCCAGACCTAGCGTACATCGTACTCGATAATGGAATCTTTGCACAGACCAAAGGCCAACCATCCCCCACGACCGCTCTAGGCTTCAGAACGAAGGTGACCCCAACTGGAAACCAAGACGAACCATTAGACATTAGCCAACTCGCGCTCGCATATCATGTCTCCTTCCTTGCAAGAGGCTTCCCCGGCAAACCAAACCATCTAGCACATCTCATCGCAGAAGGCATCAAACACAAAGGTTTCGCTCTCATACACGTCTTGAACCCATGTCCCACATTTCACGACACTTGGAAAGAGTACTCTGCGAAATTATCTGAGATAGGCCCAGAATACGACCCTACAGACCTCGAAGCAGCCTGGAAATTGGTTGAAAGGCAAGACAAAATCCCCATAGGCGTCATCTTCAAACAAGACCGGCCCACGCAAGAAGACCGAGCAAGAATCCCACCCGGCTCGAACTCGGACATAAAGAGCATATTCGCCTCGTTCCGATAATCTGTACAGCTTCAACTAGGCAGCAGACATGACCTTAGTGTATGCCTGCATAGCCCCACACGGCAGTGAAGCGATTGAGCAACTTGCCTCTAAAACCGCGGCGAATAAGTTCCGAAAAACACGAGACGGACTACGTAGGCTTGCTTCAGATGTGGGAAAAGCAAGGCCAGACACGATTGTAATAGCGACTCCACACAACATTAGATTGTATGGTAAAATCGGCATCGTACTCTCCGAAAATTCCACAGGGACCCTGCAGGCATCCCCGAAAGACAAGAGAACGGTCAGCCTCAAAGCCAAATGTGATGTGAAATTCGCGAAGGAACTGCTTGAACGGTCGGCTAGAAGACGTCTGCCCGTTGTTGGCGCGCATTATGGAACCACTGAAGGGATCGCCTCGGACATGCCTATGGATTGGGGCACTTTGATTCCTCTATGGTTTATGATGCCCCGATGCAGAAAAAGACCCAGAATTGTCATAGTAACCCCATCGCGCGAGCTACCCTTATCGAGGAACTTTCAATTTGGCCAAATGATTGCGGAACAAGCTGAAGCCAAACGTGGAAAGAGAGTAGTGTTTGTTGCAAGCGCTGACCAAGCACACGCGCACAAACACGCTGGACCATACGGTTTCAGCAGACAGGCGAAGAACTACGACAGAATGGTCTTAAGTGCCTTGAATCGGAACCAAATCAGCTCGATCATGAGTTTCAAGCAGACTTTAGTTAAGGGAGCAAAGCCCGACAGCCTTTGGCAAATGGCCGTTCTCGCAGGAATCGCGGAGAGAATTAAGCTGAGAGCGGAAGTTGTATCTTATGATGTTCCGACTTATTTCGGCATGATCTGCGCAAGTCTCCAAAGAGTATATTGAATTCGCTAATGACTTAGGCCTCGCGAACCCAACCACCCTCTTCGTCCCGTCGCAGATGGCTGGCAACACTGTATGTCAACACTGGAAAGCAGCCACAAGCCATTTCCTCAATGCTCCCTTCCCGTTCACTAACGAAAAATCCATCTAGAGTAGATTGATGTTGCTAGAAAGACCCAAGCTCTTCGGTAATCTGACCACTCAAGTCATTAGAGCCGGCACGTGTACGTTCTGCGGAGCCTGCATGGCTGCCTGCCCAATGAATCTTCTTTGGCCCGCCGGAGAACAACCAACACTCGTCGGAGCCTGTGCACTCTGCGAGATCTGCTACTACCAATGCCCCAACGTCGAATTCTCGAAAGAAGACGTTGAAATGTTCCTACACAACCGGACCAGTCGCCCCGACGAACCCTTTGGAATCTCTCGTGGAACCTTCGTCGGCAAGGCAACCAGAAAAGAAATTCAAAGCCAAGCGCAAGATGGAGGCGTTGTTACGGCACTCCTCGCATACGCATTGGAGAGCAAGATGATCGATGCCGCAGTTGTAACGGGACGAGATTCGAAGTGGAAGTCGAAACCAGAGGTTGCGACGAAGTATAGTGACCTGGTAAAGAATGCTGGAACAAAGTACACCCCCAGCCCAACACTACTCGGTGTGCGATCAGCCATAGATGAGTACATGAAAACCAAAATCGGCCTCGTAGGGACACCATGCCAAATTAGAGCTGTGAGAAGAATTCAGACCTCACCCTTGGGCCATAGTCGACTAGCTCAAGCTATGACACTATCCATAGGCTTGTTCTGCATGGAAAGCTACGCCTACGACAAACTCATTGACGCCTATGTCACTAGCAAAGGAATCGACCCGACTACGGTCACTAGAATGGGAATCAAGAAAGGATCCTTCATAGCGTGGTCGGGAGAGAACGAGCTCTTACATGTACCCTTGAAAGAGGTAGATGCGTTCGTAAGAAATAGTTGCAAACAATGCGACGATTTCACCGCAGAATATGCAGACATCTCAGTTGGCGGTATAGGCTGTCCAACCGGCTACTCCACTGTCATCGCACGAACAGAAAAGGGATTCGAACTACTGAAGAACGCCGAGAAAGCCGGCTTCCTAGAGCTACGCGAACTGAAGCCCGAAGAGAAAGGATACATCAAGGTAACAAACATGTCCCAGGCTAAGCGCCTGAGAAAAGCAATCAAACCAATCTAACAGACATCCGCCAGAACGATCCACGTATTTTGATGAGTCTAGTTCCCGACTTAAATCAGAGCCTCGCGATGACATACCGGAGGCTGGGCAGTTGTCTCAACTAGATTTCAAACTCGACCCTGGCTTGAAGCTGGGTCCCGTATGCCTGCGAGTAAATGACTTGGAATTGATGCTCTCGTTCTACGAGAGGGAATGCGGACTCAAAGTAATCCAACGTGATGGAAGCTTCACGGCGCTCGTTTGCGGACAATCCAAAGAACCAATTCTCATTCTAGACCATGATGAGAAGGCGTTGAAACGTCCCGCAGACGCGGCTGGCCTATATCATTACGCCCTCCTTGTCCCCGACCGAAAGAGTCTAGCCGCCACGTACCTCTCGCTTGGAAACAATGGCGTAGTCTTCGATGGTTACGCGGATCACAATGTTAGCGAGGCGCTCTATCTGAGTGACCCCGAAGGCAACGGAATCGAGATCTACGCTGATAGGTCGAGAGGCAATTGGAAATTCGACGAGGGTGAAGTTCAGATGGCAACCCAACCCTTGGACTTAGAGTCACTGATCAAAGAACTCCCGAAGGGGGGCAATGATAAGTTGGCTGGAATCGTTGAGGGAACCCGCGTCGGCCACGTGCACCTGAAGGTCACTGACCTGCAGAGTTCGATAACATTCTACAGGAACATTTTGGGGCTTGAATTGATGAGCTATTTGGGGTCCGCAGCTTTCCTTTCAGTTGGAGGCTACCATCACCACATTGGCATGAACACGTGGGAGAGCCTCGGAGGACCAAGAGCGCAGAAATCTTGGCTAGGCTTAGAATACTTCGTTCTGAACATTCCTCAAGCAAACCTGAACGAACTCTCGTCTAGGCTCGGCGGAAATTTGAGTTCACAGAGCGACGGACCCGGTAAACTCTTCGTCTCAGATCCTGATTACATTAACTTAATTTTCAGCGCATTCTGATCTTTGAGCGCTCACTCTCTGACCACAAAGCATGATTCTCTGCACCCGAAGAGCGAGTACCGCCTGGCCGCAATGAAATCGTAGACTCTGTCTGCCAATGACGTGCTGAATAGACTGCATACGAGTTTGAAGGGTGTGAGGAGCTTGCATACTTCTGTGATTGCAGCCGGACCGCTAAGTAGCGAGCCGTCCCCTCGGACCAGGTGCATTCGACCTTGAAATTCCCGATCGCTCATTCCGTATTTTTTCCGTACTCCAAGATCGAGTTCTTGGAATGGCTTGTATTCGACCGTGCTGCTGCGATCAATTAGGTTGAGGAACCGAACGGCGCCGGTGCAGAGGTTGCAGATGCCATCGTAAACCACGCGTGGTTTTTGGACCAAATTGAACTCTTGACCTGGACCGTCTTTGAGATTCAGTGGCTCTTGTTTATGCTCGCGTAAAGCAAGTCACCAACGTTCATGGGTGGGGGTGTGTAGAGATGAACAAACTTGCATTCATCACAATAAGATCTTCGACACTCGGCGCAGAAGCCTGTTGGCCGTTTTCCACTTCCGCATGAACAGGTTTGCATACTCATGAAAACTCTACACTCCTGCTCCGAACTTGATTGGTTATCAGCGCTGTGCACCGAGACGACGAATTATTCTTTGCCTCACCTACCCTCCTTATTTGAGATTATTCGAACCGGTGAGCAATTTGACCAGCCTTCAAGTTCATGGGGGCAGGTGGTGGTTTTCGCAGTACAATTATATACCGTCCTGTGCCTGGTTTCAACTTCATGTCTCAGAATCCGGTTATAATGGAGATCGCTGAGAAGTATAAGCCGCTATGGGCGTTGGATAGTGTGAGCGCACTCCTTGAGTGGGACATGGAAACCTACATGCCACTCGGGTCTTCGGCTCAGAGAGGCTTTGCACTCGCTCAAACCCAGTTGATAAGGCAAGAGCGCATGACCCAGTTAGTTGATTTGGCTGCAAAAGCCGAAAAGTTAGTGGGCCTTAATGACTTCGAAAAGGGCTTTGTAAGAGTGCTGAAGCGTGACTTAGATTATTACATGAAGATCCCTCCAAAACTCTTGGAAGACATCATCAGAACAGCGACCGAAGGCACCGTTGTCTGGAGAGAGGCTAGAAAGAAGTCAGACTTTTCAATGTTCCAACCCTACCTCAAAAAAATGGTTGGATTGAAGAGACAGGAAGCAGAGAAACTTGGCTACACGGGACACCCGTATAATGCGTTAATGGATAGGTATGAAGAAGGAGTCACCACGAACGATGTGGACAAAATATTTTCTCCGATGGCTTCCTCGTTGAAGGGAATACTTGACAAGGTCCTGTCAGCCGGCAAATTCCCACGTACCCACCCCCTCGAGGAAATCGCTTATGACGAAAACGCGATGAAACGAGTGAACGAAAATGTGCTGAAGTTAATGCAAATGCCGGAGAAGACGTTCAGAATGGACGTTTCCACTCATCCATTCACGACGAGCATGTCCATAGAGGACGTGAGGATAACGACACGGTACGAGGGGAAGGACTTCAAGGCTTCCCTCTACTCGACCATTCATGAATCTGGACATGCGATTTACGACCTGCAGATTGACCCATCACTCGACTACACCCCCCTATCCAGGGCTGTTTCATTGGGCGTCCACGAGTCCCAGTCCAGGTTCTGGGAAAACTTCATCGGTAGAAGCAGGGATTTCATAAGTCTGGTTTACCCCGCCCTGAAAGCGAACCTCCCATTCGTCGCTCCGTACAGCGCGGACGAAGTTTACCGGTATGCGAACTCAGTGAAACCTAGCCTGATCCGGGTCGACGCTGACGAATTGACTTACAACTTTCACATAATGCTCAGGTACGAGTTGGAGAAGAAACTGATCGGCGGAGAAATCGAAGTTTCCGAAGCTCCCTCGATGTGGAATGATCTGATGGAAAAGTATCTCGGTGTGCGGCCTCAGAACGATGCTGAGGGGATACTTCAGGACGTGCATTGGAGCGGAGGAATGATCGGCTACTTCGCCACCTACTCGCTTGGCAACATCATAGCTGGAATGTTCTACAACCGCATTCGCAAGGATATGGATCTGAAGGCGACAATTGCGAAAGGTGAGTTTGGGAAAGTTAAGGACTGGTTGAAAGAGAAATTCCACAAGTACGGCGCAATATACCCACCCAAGGACCTGCAGAGAAGATTGTTTGGCGAGGAATACAACCCGCAATGGCTGATCAAATATCTGCAGGAAAAATACTTGGCATAAATCGGCTTATTCCAATGTAAGACCGGGGCTCGCTTCTCCATACCGATTACCTACCTCGCTTGCGTAGCAGGATAGAGCTTAGAGGAGATCGATGTGAGGGACGTTCCGAAAAGATGCGGCTGGGCGAGGAATGATCCTCTGCTTCAGGAGTATCATGACACGGAGTGGGGCGTTCCTGTGCATGATGATCTGAAACTGTTCGAGTTTCTCATACTCGAAGGTGCACAAGCGGGGCTCAGTTGGCTGACTATACTTAGGAAACGAGAGGCGTTCCGGTCTGCCTTCGACGGCTTCGATCCAAGGAAGATTGCTAGATATTCAGGCTCTGATGTAAGGCATCTGCTAACCAACAGGGCGATCATCCGTAACCGCCTCAAAGTAAATGCTGCAATAACTAACGCCCGCCAATTCCTTGCCGTAGAGAACGAATTTGGAAGCTTCGACAACTACGTTTGGAGCTTTGTTGGCGGCAGCGCGATTGAACACCGGTTCAGGTCGTTGTCTGCCGTCCCGACGAAGACTAGAGAGTCTGATGCAATGAGCTCCGATATGCGGCGCCGAGGATTCAAGTTCATTGGCTCGACAATTTGTTACTCGTTCATGCAAGCTGTTGGAATGGTGAACGACCACACTACCAACTGTTTCAGGCACAGTCAGTTGAAATAATCCGAAAAGCCTTGGTGTGTATCTTAATTTCAGTTTATCAAATGAAGTGCGCGAGGAAGCCCAGGACGTCAGGGTTGCGTTTCGTCATCTCAAGTGGCTAGTGCAAACCTGTTATGACACCCTCATCCGTCAAGTCGATGTTCTCTGCCGCAGGCCGTTTGGGCAGGCCCGGCATCATGACCACATCTCCCATGTATGCAATGTTGAATCCAGCTCCTGCGGCCACTTCTAACCGTCGAACTAACGCAGTGAAATCCCGTGGTCTGCCAATCTTTGTGGGGTCGTCTGATAGTGATAGAGGTGTCTTGGCAACACAAATCGGTTGGTTAACGGAGGATAATCGTGTTATTTGTTCTATGTCTTTCTTGGCATCGGAAGTATACTCCGCACCGATCCCACCGTACAGGTCCTTTACCACAGCTTCGATCTTATCCTCCACCGAGGCTTCGAGTGGGTATACTGGATGGTTTCGGGATCCTTTTCCTGTAGCTTCTACGACGCGTTCGGCGAGTTCGGTTGCGCCTTGGCCGCCATTCCCGAAAACGGTTGAAATTGCACAAGGAACGTTTAGGCTAGAGCAGAACTGCTCTATCACTTGAATCTCGCTCTGCTCGTCCGATTGGAATTTGTTAATTGTTACCACAGGGGCAAGGCCAAGGGTTCGAACATTCTCTATGTGTTTGCCCAAGTTCCCCAGCCCCCTCTTGACAGCCTCGGGGTCGGCTGAGTTTAGTTTCTCCGCTGGAACTCCACCATGATGTCTAATCGCTCTGACGGTGGCAACAACCACAGCCGCGCTTACATTCAAACCGCCTACTCTAGAAACTATGTCGACAAATTTCTCTGCTCCCAGCTCGCTTGCGAAACCGGCTTCGACGACACAATAATCTGCTACGGATAGACCCAACTGGATTGAGACTAGGCTCGACGTGCCGTGTGCGATATTTGCGAATGGCCCGCCGTGTATCAGGGCAGGTGTTCCTTCTGCGGTTTGGGCCAAATTTGGTTCTAGCGTTTCCTTGAGTATCGCCGCCATCGAACCTACGGCTTTAAGTTGAATCGCTCTGACGGGCCTGCCTTGGATATCATAACCAACAATGATCTGACCCAGTCGGTTCTTTAGGTCATGGTAGTCGCGTGAGAGGCACAGCACTGCCATAACTTCGGAAGCGGCGGTGATTATGAAGCCTTCCTCGCGGGGAATGCCATCCTTCTTCCCTCCAAGGCCTATGACGGTTCTGCGGAGCGCGCGGTCGTTCATGTCGACACAGCGACGCCAGCTGATGGTTCTCCAATCGATCTGCAATTCGTTCCCGTGGAAGAGGTGATTGTCGAGCATTGCGGCGAGTAGATTGTGGGCCGCGGAGATAGCGTCGATGTCTCCGGTAAACCGCATGTTGATGTCTTGCATCGGTTCGACAGTTGACTTTCCGCCTCCCGCAGCTCCACCTTTGATTCCGAAAACCGGCCCCAATGAAGGCTGCCTTACGCACAACACGGACTTGTAGCCCAGTTTTGCCAATCCCATCGCCACACCAATTGATGTCACGGTCTTTCCTTCGCCAAGTGGTGTAGGCGTCATCGCAGTTACAAGAACCAGTTTCCCCTTATCCTTCTTTGAGCTCGCGTTGCGAACGGCCTCGAAACTGATCTTGGCCTTCCACTTACCATAGGGCTTCACATCCTCATCCCGTATCCCTAACTCATCAGCCACTTCAAAGATGGGACGCATGCATCCTCACACTGAAAGTATTCTTTCGCCACTGTTAGGCTATTTGACTATGAGAGACAAGTGGAAGTTTAGAGGACAGGCTCATCATCCTGCCCCACTAGTTCTGAACGGCTTCAGAATATCGAACTTTTTTCCTATCCTTGAGTTTCGTCCTCAGAAGCATCTTAGTTGAAATAATCAGTGCAACCAAAAAGTTGCGTATATTGAATAAATTCTTATATACAGAGAAGAGTGTTCTTGATTAGAAAGTGATGCATGTGCCGTTCTTCATACCTATCCTCGGCGGTCTTTTGGCTGCAGGGTTAGTTGGCGGAGCTGTGGGACTTGGAGTCGGAGCTGCTGCTGGCTACTATTGGAGCAGACCGAACTACTACCAGATGCCGGGTGCGAATTACGCGCCCTACTCCTATGCGGCGCCTCAGTTCTACTCCTATGCGGCGCCTCAATTCTCTCCAGGACGCGTTTGTCCCCACTGCGGTGCAGCTATCTAGATACAACCGACCATAAACCGTAAATTTCCCTACTTTTTCCCGCAGGGACTACTCCATTATTTTCGCATACTAACGTTCGCATGCTAACACTCCCGTCTATGTCCATTTATGTCCCATTTCAGGGGGAGGGATGCGATTTATTGGAGTCCGCTGCCAAGGGGGGTATCCTTGTGGCCACCGGCAACGCACAAGTTGTCAGTCTACTTCTAGGAAGCGCTTCCGCTGCTCATCATGTGAGAAGTAGATGTTCAATTTCTCCAAGCGCTCCCTATTGTGCCTCCCTTTGACCAACGGCATATCCCTGGGCGTCGACCGGGTCTCCGGAAGCTTTCATGTCGGGTGCACCTTTTGGCAGGAGATCAGTGGTATTTGCTGCGGACTTAGCCAGGTCGACATTGTCGCTAGGCGGTGGATCCTCACTGGTGTGAGGTGTAGAATGGTCATTCTCGAGTGCGAGCTCAAGAAATTGAGCCCTCGTTGTCAGTCTTGAAGAGTGTGTGCACACCAGACGCTTCGAGCATCACGTTATGAATGAGAAGCGGATGTTCGGTACTTGATAGATGGTTCCGAAAGTTCCATGCCTTCCATTAAGGACACGAAACTACAAGAACCAACAAAAGCGTCCGGAAAGTAACCGTTTTCCAGCCTAGACTAACTGTATGTATTGGAACGTGGGACGATGGTTAAGCTAAATGACTTAGCCTGACGCGTATTTCAATCAATGTGCTGAATATTGGCGGGCCCGGGGGGATTCGAACCCCGGACCCCAGGATTAACTTACGTGTTACATTTATTCCACAATCAGAGCAGGAGGCAATTCGGCACATGAATTTTAGCGGAGACAATCTGGCCATGGCAATTTATACTCCTACGAACGTCGAGTTGCAGGTGTCTGCTATGCCAATTCTTGACAGTAAGACCGCTGAATACGAAGGACTGCTGCATGCTGCAAATCTGATGCTGATCTCCGCTCGAACTGCGCCCAAATCTGGTGGCGTCGACGATGTTCTCACATTAATAATTGTCGGCAAGGAAAAAGACAATTTGGCAGGAGAGATGGACAGGATAGCTGAGGAACGAAAAATCTCAGGGTTCAACCGAGATGCGGACAATCTTCGTAACTCTGAGGCAACAATACTGGTTGGAGTTCGTGGCACTACGAGTTACGGCCTGAACTGTGGAGCATGCGGATACGAAACTTGCAGCGAGTTCGATCAAGCAGAAAAGAAAGAAGGTATGGATTTCACAGGTCCTAATTGCATCTTCAAAAGCCTTGATCTTGGAATCGCGCTGGGATCCGCAGCAAAGACCGCTAGCATCCTCAACGTGGACAATAGGATCATGTACAGAATTGGAACTGCGGCGAAGCGATTGGGATTAATGCCCGAAGCGAGCGTAATAATGGGAATACCACTCTCCGTGAAGGGCAAGAGTATCTACTTTGATAGAACCCCAACAACTCCCGCACTGAACGTTCACAAGACTAGCTAATCGCGTTGACCTGAAGCTATCCAAAAAACCCTGAACATAGGGCGAAATAATGGGAAATAGCTCGTTACGGAGAGAATTTGCCTTCAGAGGTTTTTGCTTAAGCAATTCGTTCAACTGTGAGATCTGTTGTTAGCTTGGTGAAATTACGCGATTTACTGTCGGTAAAGCGTTCTTTTAAAGCACACATTTTCAGGTAACGTTACGTTGTCGGTTGATGAACGAAATTCTTGTGGTCATTACCAATCGGTTGATAACCGAAAATCTCGGAACCCAGCGAGATAGCGGCTCGTAAAAAAGAGAAGAAAAATAGAGGAAGCTAAGCTAAGTCCAGTCTGAGACTTAGCTAAGGGTACGGTGCCTGGGTGACCCACAGTACAAATTCAGACGCATCATTTCTTCTGAAGGTACGGAGACTCGAAGCTCATCGAGCAACAGTAGACTATAGCTATTTAGTGAGTATACATGACGCGGTAACAGTATCCGGTACAATTGTAGTTACTAGCTCGACGATTCCACCAGTTTCCGCACCAGCTCATCCAGTGGAGGAGATCCCAGGTGTTCTAGTCGTTGCTCATTTCAAAGATTATCCGCAAAAGCCGGTAGAGAATGTGATTGAAAATACCATTTTAATTCTAGATCAACTAGTTTCTGAAGCAAAAAGTAAATTCGGCGTTGCCTAAGCCGGCGAACAAGAACGCACCGTACGAAAACTAGAATGCATCCCCGAAGCCGTAAGAGCCGTACTAGGTGGGTATTTCAAAAACGAAAGCCACCTAGAACAAACCAACACTTTTCTTCGCTTTTGAAAGAAGAGAATCAATATCGGAGTCGATTTTGAGCCAAGTAACTTCACACCTAATTCGGGATTTTATAAAGACAATTTCTTACCTACAGTAACCAACATCTTCGCACGATAAACCAGGTCATAATCCCCGACAGTTACCTGTCACTTTCTTTTACGGAAATAGGCTAAACCGTCCTTTCAGGTTCGACCTTTTTCCGCTGGGGCAGATCGATACGGTCGGCGATAATCCATATCGTAGCCAGAAAAGTTATCGCCAGTAGTACGACCACAAAGACAACAGCTACATAGAGAACTAGACCAAACAGACAGCCGAACGAGAAGAATCGCACAGGGCAGGAAGGCGTGAAAGTACCGTAGAGATTGGCGGCTATAACACCCGCTATTGCTGAAAAGGCAATGCTCCATATCGGGTCTTTGGTTAGTCTTTCTCTGTATAGGTCAAGCAGTTTGTTGAATCTGTCGTTCCAATCAGATAGCCGCTTGCGCATATAATCCGTGATTACTTGCGCTTTCTAAATAGCTTGTATTCTTGAACGTCACACACGTAATCGAAGCCTGCTTGAACTAACTGTTCTGCTTCTTCAACGGTCCTAGCTGTCTTAGATGAGTACTGGTCACTTTCCCAGCTGACGAGCCTGGTATAGATTAGTGTGTTCTGGATGACCCTATGGCCCAAGTTCTCCTTCACCCTGAGTAGGTCCTTAGTTTGCGAATAAAGTAGAGTGGCGTAGAAATGGCGTAACGTGTGGAAAGTTATTGCGTTAATCCTTGGGTTCTGTAGTTTATCGGCCACTTTCTTTCTTTGTTCGATGTAATGCCGTCTAAAGACATGCAGCGAGTTTTCTTTCAATATCTTAGGGTTCCTGAATACGTAGGGCCATTTTCTCTGTAAATTGTTTAGCATGGCGATTAGTCTAGGGCTAACCTTCAATTGTCTAGCGTGGCTATGCTTCTCAGGCGTGACGCTGACTATTCCTTTCTCTAGGTCTAGGTCTACCCACTTCATATCGTAGGCTTCGCCGCATCTCATACCTGTTTCTTTGAGCAGTTGGAGAAAGCAACTTGTCTTTCTGCCTACTCCCGCTATGACGACGTTAACTTCCTGTTCCAGCGGAATGAACGGGAGCTTCTCGATTCTCGTGTATTTGGGCTTCTGAAATGAAATGCCTTTCCATTTGTAGAAGCGGTCTAAGTCCTCACAAATCTTGATTTTCCGGTTCTCCGATACCTCAGCTTTACCAAGAAATTCCTTGACGTTCTCAGGCTCTAGTAAGTTAGTTCGTCTAGCTACAGCCTTGAGCGTCCTTACGGTATGCTGGATTGTTGCAGGTCTATAGGCGTTTGATTGCATCCAGTAGGCAAAGGCTCCCACTTCGCTGAAGGTCCTGGGTTCATTGTTGGCGGGCCCGCGGGGATTCGAACCCCGGACCCCAGGCTTCTCCCGCTTCCTGAAAGCGTTTAGAGGGCCTGTGCTTTAGACGCTCAAACCAGAAGCACTATCCAGACTGAGCTACGGGCCCAAACCCGAAACCAGACACGCCAAACTAAAAGCGTTGAGGCCCAGGAAGTTCACGAGCCCAACAGTGCGGCATTTGCACCCATACCATAGCGTACACACACGATTCATCGTTGCCGAGAGGCTCGGTTTGGAGAACTCTTGATGGTTCTCTGGTTTGAAGTTGTACTGGCCGTTCGACGAATCATCGTAGACGAGCGCAAGCGTCGTCTTAATGTGCAAAATGGGGCGAGAAGTGCTAACGTGGCCATTTTCCGCCTCTTTTCGTTATTCAATCTTGAGCATCGAATTTTGGGATACAAAGTCCGGTGAGGTTTGACACTATCTTGTACCTAACTATCAAGTCAAACTATCCTCATCCCCAGGTTACCTTACAAACCTGTCAATGAGGGATGGTTGAAGAAATTGGCTTACATGTGCTATTATCACCAAAACCTACCAGCGACTCAGGTATGCAGCCGCTGCGGCCGAAGAATTTGCTTTTCATGCACGAAAGCTTACGGCGAACTCGCCCTATGCCCCAGTTGCTACCACATGACTGTAATGAATCAACCCGCCCCACAAATGGCACCACAAATGGCACCACCAGTGGGACCAACATTGTATGCGCAAGGCGGAGTGGCTCAAGGCGGAATGCCTCCAGGCGGAGTAATTTACGGTCCTTTCCCTAAGCAACACTTGTTCCGTCGATTCTCATGGCTCGTGGTCGCGCTACTGTTGACTTCGTCGACACTCATTTTCGCTAATGCGTGGGCGCTTCTTTGGCCAGCGTTCTTCGCGACCTGGGTAGGCTTCTTCCCGTGGATGATTCAGCTTGGAAATTTCAGTTTCATCCTTGGAGTAGTCCTAAGTACGGTAATCGTTGGAGCAGTAATTCTATACATGCTCGGCTTCAAAGTTCTATCAGCGTTCATGGTCTTTCCCACCGCAATACTGAGCCTCTTCATAGGCGGCGGCTTCTTAGTTGGGCTGGTACTCGCCGTCCTAACCGGCATCTACATGATAATGAGCCATAAGCCCTGGCACCCGTAAACGACGAAAACACGACTCGCTATTCGATGAAGATTGCAGGCCTGTAGGGTTCAGCCATCTTCGCTCTTCCCTTCGGATCGTAGAGGGAAGCATCATCCTCACTGTGAACCTCAACCTCAGTTTTCAACTCTTTAGCAAAGAATGTCTGTGCCTCCGCGAACACCCTCCGCTCATCTATATCACCAACCTCCAATCTTCTCGACCTTAATCCAGCGGGCATCGTCTTCGATTGCTGCACGATTTTCGCGGCGAATTTAGGCAGGTCCTTCACAGAGGCAACTTTCGCCGAAAGCATGTCACGGATAAGCCCATCCAGAGTTTCAGGATGTGAGTTAGCCCTCGTTAGGGCGTCAATGTATACTCGCCACTTCCATTTCGCAGCTGTATAGTAATGTACCTTCTTCGGACTGAGCTTCGTAGTCGCAATTATCTCCTGAGTATCCTCTAGAGTTTGCTTGATCAGAAGTTCTAATTCATCAGCCATCATATCCGTCCTCGTTGGCGGTACGTTCGGCCAATCTGCTGCAGCCACAAGCCCTGCTTGGCCCATCATACGCCAAGTTTCTTCGCTCATGTGTGGCGCGAATGGTGCCAGCAATCGGATCCAGTTCGAAATGAATATGCCAACCGCGTTTGAGTCAGGTTTCACAACCCGGCGCTCATACCATCGCAAGTCGTTCCACAAGTCGTAGAGAGTCAAAGACATCGCGGTGCGCGTCCTCAATTCCTCGATGGCCTCGGCGACCAGCAGCGCCTTCGCGCCCATCCTGCCCATTAGCCAATTTTCCAAATGACCGTTAGAAACCTGCTCCTTCGGCCTTTGAACAAAATCCTCAATTAAACGTAGAAAGGCTTCAAACCTGCCCTTCACGTCACGAGCGTTCTCAGCACGCCAGTCGGGGTCGTCCATCCCCTCTCCTCCGAGCAGAACGGTACATCGGACTGCGTCCGCTCCAAAGTCATTGCAAGCCTTCCAAAGGGGTACAAAGTTGCCCTTAGCTTTGTGAATGGTCCGCCCCTCCAATAGCATGAACCCGTTGACCCCAATAGCCTTCGGCCAAAACCGTTGCTCGAAAAGTGCTACGTGGTGCAGTATGAAGAAGCTCAGATGATTGCCAACCAAATCTTTTCCTGAGTTGCGCATGTCGACTGGATACCAGTAGAGAAATTCGTTCCGAATCTCCTCCATCAATTTCCGTTCGATACCTGCACTTTTGGCTAGTTCGTCGGGATTACCGGTGCCATAGAATATGAAGTCGAAAAACTCAGGGGTCAGTTGAGAAGCCTTGACTTTTCCCGCATTGACGAATTTGCTAACCATGTAGTAGGCCATGTAAATGGTTGAATCGCTCAGTGTTTCAACGATCCAGTCGGGGCTCCATGGAAGCGGTGTACCAAGGCCAGTTCTGCGCGCGCAGGGCCAATCCTGCAACCAGTCAATGATACCGTTGAACCACGCTCTCGCTTCCTCAGGGTAGAAGGACATCGCAGCTATGGCTTGATGCGCGAGCTTCTTCCAATCGGGGTCTGAATACTTGAGAAACCATTGATCTCGTATTATTTTAGCGACACATTCTGTCGTGCATCGGCATACAACACGTTGCGGCAGTTCATACATCACATCAGCGATTCCCTTGCGTCTGAAATCTGCCACCAAGGCTTCCTTAACGTCTGACACCTTTTGCTTCGAATATTGGCCGCAATTGTCTCTCAATATGCCACCGTGAAATTCGGCTTTGTAAATTTCCTTCGTGGCTTCTTCCGCCAAAGGATCCGTCTGGTCACGAATACGCATCCGATCAACGATCTCCGCCGCAGGAAATTGCCCGTATCCTTCAACGGAGATTACTGAGATTGGTTGGATTCGCGCCAACTCGTTCGGATCGATCGAGTATCCTTCCCCCGTGGTCGGATTCTTCTGAATGTCTCTTAGTGCTAGTAGGTCGAAGGGTGCATGTGCGGGGACGCTGTAAACCAATCCCGTAGCGTTATTGGTTTTGACAAAGGGTCCCGGTAAGATCAGTAGCGGTCTGTTTTGAATCGGATCTGCACACGTTTTTCCGATTAGTTCAGCGCCTTTCAGGCTTCTAATGACGTTCACTTGCTTGAGCTGATTCTGTAATTTCGGAGCAGCTGCCTTGCTTACGATCCATTTCTCTCCGTTGACGTCGGCTTCTACATATTCCCCATCTGGGTTGACCCATAGATTCGTGACGCCGTAGATTGTTTCGGGTCTGAAAGTGGCGCATGGTAGAAGTAGGTTTCCCATTTTGAATTTTACTAGAGTGAATTCCTCAGGCCGTACACCTTCCCCTTCCAGACGGTCGGCGTCACCTGTTGGGCTCTGATCCTTGGGACACCAGACTACCGGGTGCGTGCTCTTGGTCACGTAACCTTTCTCACGTAAACGCAAATATTGCCAGGTGACGAACTTGCTGAACTCTTCGTTCAGAGAGCTCGTGTGAAACTCACGCCGCCAGTCCACAGAGGTTCCGAATCGTTTTATGGCCTCTCGATTCACGGTTGTGTAGTAGCGCGCCATATACGCGGGGTCAACGAATTTTCTGAGCTCTTCTTCGGGAACCTCATCGACCTCTCTTATCGGACGAATGAATTCCTCGTCTCCGTTCTTGATACGTTCAGCTGCACCAGCTACTGTCTTCCCAGTCCAATGCCAAGCCCAGGGGAAGAGGACATTGAGTCCGCGCATCCGCATGTATCTGGCGTAGACATCGATTCTGGCAGCAGTAAAGCCATTACCGACGTGCAACGGCCCGCTCATGTATGGGAAAGGGTAAGTGACGAAGCACTTCTTACGTTTCGGGTCTGGATCGGCTTCAAATATTCTAGCCTTAGCCCACTCCTCTTGCCACTTTCTATCAAGCTGAACCCAGTCTACGGCCACAGAAATCACTTCGTTACCATTTCCTTGACGGCCTGCTCGGATTCCCTGACGACTACATCTACTGCGCTTAGTTTAGTGCCCCCGCCCTGGCCGAAGTTGTCTTTTCCGCCGCCACCGCCGCCTACTAGCGCAGCCAGTTTCGCAGCCAACTTCCCCGCATGTACGCCATGTGCGATGGCGCTCTTTCCTGCACCAACTAAGACTCTCACTGAATCCTTAGCCAAGACTAAGATTGCGACAGCATTCGCGTCGTTTTGGATGATTTTGTTGTTGAGCATCACTATGTCGTTTTCTTCACCCGTCTTGTATTTCGCTACAAATAGCTTGATAGCTCCGACCGTTTTTGCCGAGGCCGACAGGCGATGAGCCTCTTGCTGAGCCCACTCTCCTCCAAGTTCTTCCAACCTTTTTTCTAGCCGTGATTTTTCTTCGACGAGTGTCTGTACGTACTTGGCCAGTTTTTCGATAGGTGCTTCGATTATCGTTGATATTTCGTTCAGTTTCCTTTCCTGTTCTTCTACCGCGCGTAGAGCTTGAGTTCCGGCAGCGAATATTATTCGCTCTACTCCGTCCTGGATGCGCTCTGTGCGGAGAATCTTGATGGTCCCTACCTGCCCTGTTCTAGTGCAGTGGGTTCCACCGCAGGCTTCCACATCCCAGTCGTCTATCTTGATGATGCGTAGCTCTCGGCCAGGAACGACACCGCCCTGATACAGCCGGAACCCGTACTCTTGCTCAGCTTTCTCTCTGGGCATCCACTCTGATTCAACGGGGATGTCTTGCAAAGCGACTTCTGTAGCTCGTCGTTCTATCTGTCTCGCCTGATCATCAGTGATTTTCTCGTAGTGTGAGATATCGATGCGGCTTGATTCAACTCCCTTCTGTGCTCCAGCCTGCCAGACATGCTGTCCCAGAACTATCCTCGCGGCTCCTAGGAGTAAGTGTGTGCCAGTGTGGTGCCGCATGAGGCTGATACGTCTCTCCCACTCAATTTCGCCTCTAACGCTTTCGCCCACCTTCGGGACGTTGCCTTCAATTTGGTGAACAACGACACGTCCGACTTTCTGTGCCCCAACCACCTTCACAGCCCCACCCGCGGCTTGGATCACCCCAACGTCCCCAGGTTGGCCCCCACCCTCTGGGTAGAAGCAGGTTTGGTCTAATACGACGAACTTGTTTTGCAGCACAGCGATTACGTTGCCTTGAAACTCTCGTTGAAACGGATCCTTGTAGTATAGTCGAACCGTTTCCGGAAGCTGGCTTACCTGATCCTTCAGCGACGCCTCGACATTTGATTCCTCATCTTCCTCAGAGGCTCGCTTTACTGCGAGGTGTTTTTGCAGCACCATGGCGTAGAAGTTACCCGGCGCATTCACTGCAACCCCCAATGGTTCAGCTACCTCCCTAACGATATCAGGAACCATCCCGTGGGAATCATATAGTTCGACCAGAGAGTCGGAGGGGATTTCTTTCTGTCCTTTCGCTTTAAGGTCGATAGAGATTTTCTTTACTAAGTCGGCTCCGCGTTCCAGAGTTCTCTTGTATTTTGATTCCTCGGACTTGATTGCTTCCGCTATCTCACGCTTCATGCCTTTCAGTTGCTGGAAGTCGTCTCCCCAGTAGTCGACCTGCGCGTCCAATATCTCAGGCATTCTATATTCGATTCCCAATTGTCGAAGCATTCGGTAAGTTCGCCGGATCAGTAACCTTGTCAGATAACCCTCTTCGACGTTCGACGGTACGACACCTTCGGACAGTAGAAACGCAATTGCTTTTGTGTGGTCAGCTACAGCCATAGCAGATTCGATCGGGACTAATTCCTTTTCGAGTTCACGCCAATCCATTCCGACACTTTCAGCTTCCTTCTTGCGGGCATCGATTCGGTTGTCACCACGTTCAATATTCATGTAACTTGAGTATGGAACAACTTTCCCAACCAGTTTCTTGTCATACTTCACGCCAGCGAGGCTGAAGATTTTGTCTAAAACGGGGCCATAGAGAACTTCGAACGCGCTCGCTGTTCCTTGACTCAGCCACGCCCAGCGTTCGATCCCATAACCTGTATCCACGGTTCTGATCGGTAGCTTCTGTAATTGATCACCCTGGACCTTGTACTGCATGAAGACTAAGGTTGAAATTTCCAGGCCGGAGGCGAGACATTCCAAATCTGGCCCAGCATTTCCGCCGCCTGACCAAAAATGCTCTTTGTATGATATCGACTCAGATTTGAGGCCGAAGCCTTCCGTCGCTAGCTGATGGTGGTACCGAATAGTCTGATCCATCCAGTAAATCTCCTTTCCCGGATAATTGAACGCATGAGCTCCACCCATCTCAAAGATCAGCTCATGCCGTCCCAACGTGGGACCGACGTTGTCTATGTCAGTAAAGCGAATGGAGGGTTGGCTGACAACCAATGGGTTTGCTGGGGGCGGAATGATTCCTTCGGTAACGTATGGCTGAAAATCGTAGATCGAAGCACCTACCAAGAACACGTCGTCCCTCCAACGCGCTACGACAGGGTAAGGCTTGATTCTAGTGTGACTGTTTTTCTCAAAGAATGATAGGAATAGCTCCCGCATCTCATGAATTGAATACGGCTTCTTTGCTGGCGGCTTTCCAATGAACGAGTATTGTACGCACGGACTGTCTCCGCAAAACCTCTCATCACTCTGCTGAGTCCAGAAGTAGCCTTTGCAGCATTCACACTGCTTGCGTACGAATCCGTTCTCTTTGAAGAACGGCACCGCGAATTCCTTCTCACCAATCTCCAATAGCTACCACCTCCAGCGACAGAACAGAACGACGCAACTAGGTTAGTAAGTTATTTGCCTCGTCCTCTCACTCGGTGACCCGGGGGAGGCTGAAGCGGAGTAACTCTTCAGGAGGCTTGATTCTCCTGAAGAAGATTAGCACAGCTGCGGATGAAATGAGATAGCTGATGATTGCGGCGACGAATGGAAGACTAAGCAAGCAACCCCAAGAAATTCCCCACCTATCAAAACACCAAGTGAGACACCGACACCCCAGGCAGTATAAGCGAATCCAACCATCGTCCCTCTCTCACTCTCACTGACAACACCCATCATGTAAGATTGCAGAACAGCCCAAGATAGGCCAGAGACTATGCAACGAATTGCGAATATAGCAGCCGCCATCGCGAAGACGGCTGTGAAAGGCATAAACGCGAGAACTAAAGCCCCCATAATCCCCGTAGCCACGGCAGTCGATATAGTTCCCTTCCTGCTGACAAGCATCGGGATCATAGGTATCGAAACGATGGTTGCCAAGTTTGACACCGCTATCCAGATACCAATAATGCCCTCAGACGCTCCAAATCGCATGGCGTACCAAGTTGGAAGCAGCTGCACTAAAACACCTAAACCAAAACCCGTGAATGCGAAGATTATGGAAAACTTTGCGATCTTGGACCAGGAGCTCACTCCGGAGAAATATGACCTCTTCCATCGCGTGAGCTGTGGAGTAGCTACGTTACTTGCTGCCAATATCTTCAGCTGGCCGCCATTCCTCCGTTCCTTAACAAACAATACGGGGATTATCGATACAGCCGCAATCCCAAACATGATAAAGTATGACTCAAAATGCGCCGCCCTTTCACTCTGAGCGAAGCTGGAACTGAAGAGGCTTGGCAGAAAACTCAATGCTGCGCCAATAGTGAGGGCCACGGCCCACGCACTCTGCAATACGCCAAAGAGTGTTGACCTCTTGTTGTCTGAGGTGGAGTTAGCAAGCATTGGGATGAGTGTTGGATTTGTAATCGCACCTCCCAAACCTCCAGCGAAGCCAATTCCTCCAATAATACTAGCTATAATGAGCGGGAGCGGATCGAGGGTCAATCCGAAAATCGCGTAGGATACACACGGGAGGACGGTTCCGACTATCAAGAGCTTCTTCCTACCGTACCTGTCGGCGAGGAGCCCGAACGGTATCAGCCCAATCGTTAACGCAATCGCGCTAACTGAATAAATGATTCCAATCGTGGAGGGATCGTAGCCGATCTCCGCGAGGTAGACGAGAGGCACTACATTGATGTAGCCGACTGGGATGGAATTCAAGAATGTCGAAAAGAGCAAGAGCATACTGTCGTGAGTAAGGAGACGCTCCCCCATTGCTACCACGAATCTTTAGCTTTGATCAGTTCATGAATGAACTTTGTCGTTACAAGCGAATTCAGATTCTAACTCATTCTTGGCTTCGACTATTGGGGCGCGAATTTCGACGAGCCTCAGGTTCCCGTGCTGAGCTCCCTTGCTTTCCACACCAACGCTGGTGAAGCTCGTAGAGCCGCTTGCCTTCATCGTCGTTCGTAAACTTCGCACCGCATCTGCAGACCGTGTATTCCTCAGACATGAGGCAACTATCACCTGAGTTTGATATTAGAAGGAGGCTGAACGTAAAAACCTAGATTTCCGATCGAGCTCATGCTACTTAGAGAGCAGCCTCCACGATAGGATTATTCCAGTTGTGGAGAGGATGATCGCGAACGCGAGTAGGTATCCGAAATCCATTGCAAGGCTGTTTAAGCCAAGGGCGCCGAGTAGTAACTGTCTCGCAGCGTCATTGGCGTAGCTGACGGGGTTAATTTTCACCACGTATTGAAGCCAGGTTGGCATTAGCTTCGTGGGGAATAACGCGTTACTCGCAAATACCAGTGGAAGGTTTAGTAGGTTTATGATTGCCATCTGGGTTTGCCAATCAGTGGATCTTAGCGCGAGCATAACATAGAGCGATGATAGCCCGATAGCCATCAGGAACATTATGCTGAACGCGCCAAATACGCCTAGGATCGTAAAGTGCGAAGTATCCATTCCAAGCACAACCGCGATCAGAAGCACTATGGCTGCTTGGGTTAGTGCCCTGCCAACACTTTGGAGAACTTTAGCCATCACAATCGTCCCGCGGCTGACTGGGGTGCTCAGAACCTTGTTGAGGAAACCAAACCTACGGTCGAACACGACGGACATCCCGCTGAAAGCGGCGGTGAAGAGGATGACAAAGGCCAGCATCCCGCAGGCTAAGAACGAGAAGTAACTAGTTGTGCCGAACATGTTCAGCATGATTGCGTTCTGCTGAGCTTGTGTGCCACCTGCGCCGCTTACGAATGCGCCAAAATTCATGGCTTTACCGAACAGCCCTAGCCAAACTACTGGTTGAATCAACGAGATGAAGAGTTGGATTGGGTTCTTGTACCATTTTCTCAGATCTCTGTGCGTTAAGGCCCAAAGTCCGTGCAATGGACTCGTGTTCAACTTTGGTGACGTCGCCGGTGCTACTTCGTAGTCGATCGGAGACTCTTCGCTTTGTTTTTCATGCACGATTGGATTCTCGTTTTGATTCGAACCCATTGGAAGCGTTTTCATCGTTCATCTTCCTGCTAAGATCTTGCTCTCCTCATCGTGACCCGCTGGCTGAACATCTGCTGCCTGTTGGTTTCTTCTTCTCTCATGCTGCGTCCCGTGTATTCTAGATACGCTTCGTCCAGCGTCGGTTTTGTTAACGCGATCTTTGTAACGTGAAGCCCTCTCGATCGGAACAAGTCAATGATCTCGGGCGTTGCCTCTTCTCCGCGCTCCGCCTTGATTCTGTAAACGCCGTCGTTCTTCTTGACCTCTTTTACTAGCTTGATCCGGGCTACCGCTGATGAAATGTCAGGAGTCTTCTCCACAACGCCAATTACAATCACATCCCCGCCGATGCTTGCTTTCAACTCGTCAGGTGTGCCGATTCTTACGATGTGGCCGTGGTCGATGATGGCGATTCTGCCGCAAAGCGCGTCGGCTTCTTCCAGATAGTGGGTAGTCAGAAACAGCGTCATATGATACTGTTGCTTCACCATTCTGATATAATTCCAAACTGCCGTGCGGGTTTGAACATCGAGCCCCAGCGTAGGCTCGTCTAGGAAGAGGAGCTTAGGGTAATTTATCAGACCTGAAGCTAGTTCCAGTCTTCTCCGCATCCCACCCGAGTAGGTGCTTACCTTTCTGTTAGCGGCGTCCGTTAACTCGACCAGCTTGAGCAATTCTTCCGCATGTGGTTGTGAAATGCTTCTGGACAACCCGTAGAGATCCGCGCAGAGAATGATGTTATCGCGTCCCGTCATGTCTTCGTCGGCCGTGTATTCCTGCGGCACAACTCCGACGTTCCTGCGAACTTCGTTTGCATTCTTGTAGACGTCGTAGCCGCAGACTTGCGCGGTCCCTGAGGAGGGCTTCAGGAGAGTGGTAAGCATGTTGATGGTTGTGCTCTTTCCCGCTCCGTTCGGTCCCAAGAAACCGAATATCTCTCCCGTTTTGACTTCGAAACTCACGTTGTCGACTGCCTTTAGTTTGCCAAATGTTTTCGATATATTCCTAACTTCGACCACGTTCACTCCAGAATTCATTTCAGACATGAGTCCACGATCTCATTGTGTAAAGAGTGTCACTCGTATTTCAGGAGAAGTCGAAAATGTTGGTTACATCTAATGACCTAGGCGGTGGCTCGGGGCATGATGTCGCTACGTCCAGGAGGTCGCAGAATGGTTGCACGTCGAAAGCAGTGTGGCGGCGGCCAAGTATAGTTAGCTCACCCCTCTCTCCATATTACGCCGCCAATATCCTAGCGCAGCTTAAGCCAAAGCATAGACCGGCTTGGAATCAGAATTACAATTCTGAACTCTCGATTTCGACACATTAGCCCTAAGTAAGGGCCTAAATTGAGGCGTTTAAGCCGAAATAAGCTTGGATTTACCCGAATAAAGCTCCGAGGCCTGCTAGTGCTTCTTCGCTTTTCTTTTCTTCTTTCTTCTCTTCTTTCTTGCCTGCTGCTGGTGCTGCGGCTGCGGGTGCTGCTGCGACTTGCATTGTTTGTGCCGCTTTCAGGGCGTCTTCGATTTTAATTTCTGAAAGTGCGGCAATTAGGGCTTTGACTCTTGGTTCTTCGACTTTAACTCCTGCTGCGGTTAGGACTTTCTTGACGCCATCTTCTGTTACTTTATCGCCTGCTGAGTGTAGCAGGAGTGCTGCGTAGACGTATTCCATTTTTTACACCGAATTTTAGCGAGATTGCTGTGGTTAGCCGAAGTCCCTCTTTTCAACCTTTTCCTTCGGCGGCCGGCGCCTCACTGGTTTGTTGGGGGGCCAATGCTTCAGGCTTCACGGCTGAAATCGCAGAGGAAAGCGCGGTCATGTTGGCGTATGCCTTTTGAATTATGAGTTTAGTTGTTTCTTTCGTGAAGAACTCCGCTTCCACACTAACAGCGACCGCTTGCCGATACGCCTTGGAAATAATCATGGGCGCCGTCTCGGGCAGCATGATGTTCGCTTCAACCGCGACACCGAAAGCCATCCGCGCAGCCGACGTGATGTCGGCTTTCATTTTATCGAGGTCGAAAGCAAGATCGTTCGGTACGAGGAGTAGGCCGTTGTCGTATGCATACGAGAGGGAGAGCCCAGCTTCCATTGGTTTCATTCCGAGTTTCGAAAGCAGTGACGCGGTCTTAACGGGGATTACGTCCCCCTTGCTTACAACAATGGTATCTTCAGCGACGAAGATGCTGCCACCTTCAATCCGAGTTTTCACCTTCGCTTCGTTGAATTCGCTGATCACTGGTCCAGGTTGCAGGCCTGTGTTTCCGCCTGGAATCATTATATCGCTTGTAGCGATGTCTCCTCCTTTGGCTGGCACCCTAACTTTGTTTTTGTTAAGGAAGATGATTAGTTCGAACGGGTTCATCTGAGTAAAGATCAGGACTTTCGATCCCGTCAGGGAATCTGCAAATTGATTCACCTTCTCCTTCTGGCCCGCTGCTTTCTCGGCAGCCTTCCGTAGAATCGTATTCTTAGCCACTAGAAGTTCGGCTTTTCCACGTAGCTTCTTTCTGATTTCCTGAATCTGCGATGAACGTACTTTCTGCAAGTCGGCTACGGCGATGACTGGATATTTCTTGAGTAGCTCAAGCAGGTCGTCGTAGATTTCTTTCTTCCAAACTGCGACCTGTTGAGTGAGCATCCTTAATCACTTTGCGAGGCTGATCTTTACCGGTTTGCTCATTGTTCCCTTGACGAGGATTTCGCCGATATTCTTGAACCCTCTCTCAAGCTTCTGCTCGATTCTTGAAACAACTGCTTGAATGTTCTCCACGAGCTTCTCGTCAGGCATGGCCTCCGTTCCCACTCGACAACTTAGGACGGGTTGCTCTCGCATGCGTACGCGGACCATTTTGCGGTGGTTAAGGATTACTTGATCGATAGGTGCATTCGGTGGGACGGGTGTGGGCATCTTGCCTCGAGGGCCGAGGAACGACCCTAGAGCTCTTCCGACAAGCGGCATGAGAGGCGCCTCAGCGATGAAGAAGTCGTATTGCTGCGCCAACTTACGGGCGCCCTTCTTGTCTTTAGCCAAATTCTCAATCTCCTGCCTTCCGACGAGCATATCTGCCCCAGCCGATTTCGCTCGTGTCGCCAAGTCGCCAGAAGCGATTACACAAACTTTCAGAGCGTTCTCAGGAGGATTGGGGAGTGGGATGGCTTCGTTGATACGGTTCTCCGGTTTCTTCAGGTCAACTTCGCGGAGCCGTACAACTAGTTCGATGGATTGCGTGAATTTCTTCTTGGTTAGATTCTTACGTAACTCACCGAGTGCCCTAGATATGTCGTCCTTAGCAAGTGGCAACGATTAGACCATCTAGTCAATTTTCTAAGCCACGATTTCCGCTGCCCCATAAAAACGTTTCAGATTGAAAGAGCGACTAGTCAAGCTCCGGTGCTCTAACCGTCTCTACGACTTTTGGAGACATCTGAAGGCTTGTAGTTGTCAAGCCACCATTTCGCGACATCCACCCTTCGGGCAACCCACACTTTGGGCTTGCCCTTGACATATTTGAGGAACCTATCAACAGCCGCAGTTCTGCCTGGCCTGCCTGAGATCCTTACATGAAGACCGACGTTCATCAACTTAGGGTTTCGGAGCCCTTCACCGTACATAACGTCGAATGAGTCCTTAAGATATTGATAGAACTCCTCCGAGTTGCTGAATCTGTTCGAGAAGTAGTGAAAGTCATTCACGTCGGGTGTGTAAGGGATCAGCAGGAAACTTTTCCCTTTCACGTTTACATAATACGGCAGGTCATCGTTGTACACGTCTGAGCCGTACAGGAATCCGCCCTCTTCTGCGAGTAGTTCGATCGTATTCTCGCTAGGCTCTCGGCAATACCACCCAACGGGCCGCTGGCCGGTCATTCTCTCTATTACTCCCACCGCCTTTTGAATCACCTCTCGTTCTTCTTCCAGCTTGAGAGTGAAGTGCTCAATCCAACGATAACCATGGCTGCAAACCTCGTGACCCCGACCTACAATCTCCTTCGCGGCTTCGGGATTCGTCTCTAAAGTTTTTGCAGTCGCGAAGAAAGTGGTCTTGACCTTGTACTTGTCAAAGAGGTTCAACATCCGCCAAATTGCTACCCGGGTTTCGTACTCAAATATGGATTCGATTGTCAGATCACGTTGTGGCGGGGACCCGTAGGACGGAAATTCACCAAATGTCTCAGGACCCGGGTCTCCGAAACCAACGGAACGTTCACCTCCAGCCTCGTAATTCACTGCAAACGTCAGCGCTAGTCGGGCCCCATTTGGCCATTTCACCTTGGGGACGTTTCTTCCGTAACCTATGAAATCGCGGTCTAAGGGTGACATTTCAGTTTAACCACACGGTGACTATGATACGTTCATTGATCTAGGCGCTCACAATTATTTCATTCGGATTTGGGTAACGCGTCGTCTACGTCTGGTCGTTGAGGTTGTTTACTCTCGTTTGGCGGAAACTCAAAGCAGGTCTTGCATTTCTGCGTGAATTTTCATATCAGGCATTATTCCTGGCGCGTCTTAGGAATCTGACACCGTCTTTCAGAACGCGATCATAGCAGATTAAATAAGCCAAATTCCGAAACGAGATCCCCGTCATTTGGAGGTAGAAGCTATATCCGGCATACGAAACGCGGGCGTATCTTGAGGTCACCTTGCACCGGATGCACTCTAACGACATCTGCCATTCCTCGCGAACCTCCCGCGAGAGCCTTCATCATCCTCCCCAGACTGATGCTCTAACGTCAGCCGCAGGACTCATTTTCATTCTTGTCATGGCGGCAGGGGCGACTACTTACTTTCTCTCGAACGCGAGACCGTCTGCGCCTGTCTGCGATACTCAGCTCTCAAGTCAAATTGGCGCTCCCGCAGGACAGCTTTGCCTTACACCATTGAACATTGTAGTTTCAAACTCGAATTTTGTTCTCTCAGGCGGAGGTAGAGCAGGGACCATGAACTATGTGCCAGAATTTTATGTCCCCGTTTTAGTCATGAAGGCAGGGGGGTTGGTACACTAGATATTCTCTACCACCTATCGGCCAGTTCAATAGGCCATGTGGGACCGCTCCCCACAGTAGCACCAAACCTTGTGCCCTTCGCACTTTCAGTCCCTTCGGCGACCATAAACACGAGCCAAGTCGGATTTTCTGATGGCGTGGTTGTCTTTCAAAACAGTGGGTGGATAATATACCGATACACTGTAAACTCATCGGTCGATTCCATGGGCTACTACGCCATTATGCCACCGTATTACTTCGGAATATATCCTGCCCTAGCGATCGGAGCTGACTCAAACGATCTTAACATGACTGCCCTCAGCATTTGGGGCTTCACAGGAGTAAACATGTCTGCCGAAGACACAGTGCCTTCCACTATTGTGAGCACGAGCGGATTTAACATTGTGAACGCAACCATTCCGGGACTACCTGATTGTCCCAACCCTGCTTGTAGTCAGATATCCCGCAGCAGCGGATACTAACCGATCTAATTTTGAAACTGACACATCCAGCAGTACCACACCTTGGCTAGTGCAATCCAATGAAAACGCTTCGAGTAAGGATTCTTAAACCACTAGGACAGACTTCCCAACGATAAACAGTGTCAGCAGAACAGAAACCTACGGTTGCGTTCGTCCTCTCACTGATTGGAGGCGTCTTCATTCTGTTAGGGGGAGGCATGATGTCAATGTTCAATCCTTACGGACTAGGTGAGATGATGCGCGGGTACTCAGGGAACGGGGGATATGGAGGAATGATGAACGGTTACTCAGGTTATGGAGGAAACAATGGAAATGGGTGGTTTGGTGGAATGATGAATGGCTATTCAGGGTACGGAGGGTACAGTGGGAATGGATGGTATGGAGGGATGATGGGCCGATACTTGTCCAGTCCGGGGTTTGGAATGATGGGAGGATTCGGATACGGGTTCGGTGGAATATTCGGCCTTGCGGGCATAGTGTTCGGAATAGTGGTCATTGTCAGCAGCGCGATGCTCTTCAACAAGCCAATCGAACACTCGAAGTGGGGCCTGTTGATCCTAATCTTCTCAGTCCTAAGTATATTCGGGAGCGCGATGGCAGGCTTCGGAGTAGGCTTGATCCTCGGAGTTCTTGGCGGAATATTCGCTTTGACTTGGAAGCCACCAACCACATCGAAAACATAGCTCCAACTTCACAGTCGACCTTACTCGCTCTTTCTTCAATTCTATGTAGCAAACCAGTCTCTCTGTAAATTTCTGAGAAAATTTAGTCTCTATATACATTACTAAATGTCAGTAGAAAGCCGTTAAGTCTTGTCGGTTTGTACATACTTCTGGGTTTGGTATCATGGAAAGCTCGAAGTCGAAGCCATGTAGTTTGAAGGGGTTACAGTGTATCATTCTGATCCTCTCGGCGCTTGTAATTGGAGCCCTCGGAATGTATGTTGGATTTCCAGGTAACTATCACCCAAGTTTACCGCAAGCAAGTGCTTCCACTTCTTCGCAGCAGTCAGGTACGTTCAAACTGACGCTGCTTGAGGTCATGGACACTGGGTGGAATTCTTCAATGGCTCAGCCGCAGTTCCAAATACTTGGAGCTAATGGAACATATCCTGCGGCTCACATCTATCTTCCAGCTCACACACTGATTCAGCTGACCATTATTTCATACGATACCCCAACGGCGGGCAGCACAGACCAAGAAGGTAAAGTCACGGGAACGGTCGGAGACACGGTATACATGATCAATGGCACGAGTGCCTCTGGAATGGATGTTACTCAGCATTGGGGGAAGAATGTTACCTCAGTTCCTGGAGCTATGCTTGCGCACACGTTTTCGGTTCCGCAGTTGGGAATTAATATCCCGGTTGTTGGCGGTGACTTGGAGATAGCGTACCTAAACCTTAGCCAGACTGGGACGTTTCAATGGCTATGTTACACTCCCTGCGGCTTCGGCGTGACTGGAATGCAAGGAGCCATGTCACAGCCCGGCTGGATGGAAGGCCAAGTAACAGTATATTGAGACATAGGCCATTTAGCTCACAGAACCTAAGCAAACTTCGTTCTTGAATACGTGGTTCAGAATGAGTTTTAGTGGGAACTGGGCACCGCAACGGATTCAACAGGTTTGGGAGAAGGGCACCAAGGATCAAAATACCGAGCCCAGTAGGTGGAGAAAGGACGAATGTGGAGCGTGGATTTACCGTCCCGATCACGGCACGAGAGACTCAGACTATAGTTGGGAAATCGATCACATTGATGGGAATCCAGAAAATAATGACCTCTCAAATCTTCGACCATTACAATGGGAAAATAACCTCTCCAGACAGAAAGGGCCTCTGACTTGTCCCGTTACATCGGATGGAGTTCAAAATGTTAAGCGCAAGCTATCCTAGAGAGGGTACCTTAGATTCAACCAACCGATTTGTTACAGCCTAACCTACCAACCGTGAACGTTGCGTTACCGGAAACCTTCAGATTAATAGCGGGCGCCGCAGCCATAGAGCGAGGTAACTAGCCTTTGTCAGAAGTGAGAAAGTTCAGGATAACGGGTGAGATCAAGAAAGGCATGACAAAGATTCCTTTCTCAGTGGAATTCAACGCTCTGAAGAAGGAGCATGCCCTCCAACGGCTTTACGCGGAGATGGGGAGTAGGCATAGAGCGCGCCAGTTCGAGATTAAGATAAAAGATATTCAGGAATCGAAAGAAGCATCCGAAGCTAAGGCATAGAGAAATGTCATCGTCACAGGTAAAGGAAGAGGACATTGTCCGACAGCTCGCTTCAGAGATACGTATCCTTGAAGGATCCATCGGCGTCCTGCAATCCAGGCTCGATATAGTTCGCGGCGCAATTAGCGAAGTAACACTAGCTTTCAATACCCTCGAAGGAATGAAGAAACTTCAGAATGGAGACGCTACTCTTGTCCCGGTAGGGGCGGGCTCATACATTAGGATGCAAGTGGCTGATTCGAAGAAAATCGTTATGGGTATCGGAGCAGGCGTAGCGGTCGAAAAGGATGTTGAGGGCTCCGTAGAGGAATTGAAAGGTAGACTCCAAGATCTGGACAAGGCGAGGACATCGATCCAACAACAACTCGACCAGACAGCCACCCGGTATCAGCAGGATCGCGAAGCGATAGAAGAACTGCTAAGGCGACAGACCCCACCGTCACGAAGTGCTAACTGAAGTCACCACCGAATCAGACCTTAGCAAACAGAATTCGGGCATGTGCGGTGAGACTTGTTCGAGAAGTTAAGATCAGGCGTTAGCGGCCTGGTTCAAAAAATATCACAACGAGAATTATCAGACAAAGATATCGGACAGGTACTCGACGAGTTCCTTCTAGTCTTAGTTCAGAACGATGTCGCCTATGAGGTTGCACAGAAGATTTGTGACGGTTTGCGCCAGAAGCTCGGGACCACTCAGGTTCGTCGTTTCTCTGACGCCACTCTGCCAGCGAAAACCGTACTCCGTGACGTTCTGCTTGATCTCTTGAAAGGGAGTGGAGGAGAGGCATTCTTCAAGGTTCTGGATGAGGGTAGGGCTCAGCACAAACCCGTCATCATACTTTTCGTTGGAGTCAACGGGACCGGGAAGACAAGCACCGTCGCCAAGATAGGTTACTTACTCCAGCAGAAAGGATACTCGGTCCTGATAGCTGCAGCCGACACCTACCGCACTGGGTCGATAGAGCAGATCGAAGAACATGCACGAAGAATTGGAATCAAAACCATCAAACATGATTACGGCGGGGACGCAGCTGCAGTTGCGTTTGACGCATCAAACTACGCAAATGCACACGGCACGAACGCTGTCCTAATTGATACAGCAGGAAGAATGCAGACAAACAAGAACCTCCTCGAAGAAATGAAAAAGATAGCTCGTGTAGCCAAACCCAGCCTCACAATCTTAGTTGTGGACGCTTTGACTGGAAATGACGCCGTCGAGCAGGGCCGCAGCTTCTCGGAGGCCGTACCCATAGATGGCGTGATACTCACCAAACTTGACGCCGACGTCAAAGGGGGCAGCGCCATATCGATAGCGGCAATCATCAGTAAGCCGATTCTTTTCGCTACAGTCGGGCAAGATTACGAAGACCTAATTTCCTTTGAGCCGGAACAAATGGTAGAAAAAATTGTCGGCTAGGCGAACGCCGAGTGACTGTGCTTATTATCGCCTCTAAGCGTGACTCGGCAGCACAAAACATCGCACAGCAATTAACCCGCCTGAAGAACTTTCAAGAGACTCACATTAAGAATCTGTTTCAAGCGGGGGACGTTTTCCTCAAGCATGTCGAAACGGACGGAATATACACCGACAAACTGGACGTAGACTTCCTACCTGAGGCAGTGATCTTTGCCTCAAGGCATCGCAGTGAGAGTAACGAACCCGCCCTGACAACTCATTGGACCGGTAATACTACCGGGCGGGCTGATTTTGGCGGCAAACCCAAGAGCCTCTCACCAACAGACCCCCGACGTCTCCGTACGGCATTGTTGGCTCTGGATGCTGCTCGAGAGACAAGGAAGCTGAATTACGCCGTTACCCTAGAAGCCACGCACCATGGCCCGACTGAGCTCGGGATTCCAACCCTCTTCATAGAGCTAGGCAGTACAGAGAAGGAGTGGAGCGATCCGGAGGCTGGAGCAGCCGCGAGCGAAGCAATTTGGAAAGCGGCCACAGATCCCATCAGCGGGAAGTCCGCGGTTGGTTTTGGTGGAGGCCATTACTGTAACAAACACTGCAACGCCCTCAGGCAGGACGGGTATGCCTTGAGCCACATTTTCTCAAAGTACTTCTTTGAAGATTACGATCGAGCATTGGTTCGTATGGCATTCGACCAAACCTTGGGTGGATGCGGAACTGCCATCATAGATTGGAAAGGTATACGCGGTTCTGAGAGATCAGTACTTCTAGATGATCTGAAGCAAATGAACGTCGAAATTGTTCGCGTGTAATTCAAAGGTTAAAATATAGGGCGTTTCATTTCAACACCGAATCATTCAAGCGCAAGTGATGAAAATCCAGAGGGACAATGCTTGAACACACACGAGTTCATCGATTCAACTAAGCGTCTCATCCATGTCACCACGAAACCTTCCCGCGATGAAGTATCTTTGATGATAAAGATCAGCTTTCTAGGAGTGGCAATAGTGGGTTCACTTGGATTCGTCATACGCGTCCTCTTTCTATTCTTCAACTTGCTCCCGCAAACGTCAACGGGAGCTGCCAATCCCGGAGCCGCGCCTTGATGAGCACCGAGCGTAAGATGCTCATCTACGCTGTGAGAACGACCAGCGGCCAAGAAAGGACAGTTGTGGACCTTATTTCGTCTAGGGTAGGTTTGAAGAAGCTCCCAATCGCCAGCATCTTAGCACCTGACGTGGTTAAGGGGTACATATTCGTGGAAGCGGCTGGGCCTCACTACGTCGACGACCTTATCGCGGGTGTACGCCACGCTAGGGCGCGGACGAAAGGTGTGATTTCGGCTGAGGCGCTGGATCGGTTCATTGTTACAAAACCTGTCATTGAAGACTTGAAGAACGGAGACTCCGTGGAGGTCATAAGTGGACCGTTCAGGGGATTGAAGGCGCGAATTACGAACGTTGACAAGCTAAAGGAGGAAGTTACGATTGAACTCTTGGAAGAGGGATTCGCGACTCTTCCAATTACTGTGCATGCTGACTACGTGAAGTTGATCAGTAGAGGAGTTGCACCTGCGATTGGGCGAGAAGAAGCAAGTTGAAGCGCTGTTAAACGGAGGGGAGGCGACTGCGGGCCCACCCCTAGGGCCGGCATTGGGTCCATTAGGAGTGAATGTGCTCCAAATCGTTAACCGGATAAACGAACTAACTAAAGCCTACGCGGGTATGAAAGTACCCGTCCGCGTCGTGGTTGATGTCGACACCAAGGAATTCGAGGTCGATATTGGAACACCCACCACTTCAGCTCTGGTCGTAAAGGAGCTTGGTATCTCGAAAGGATCCGGTAACCCCAAGGTGGAAAAGGTTGGAAACCTCACGATGGAACAGGTTGCCAAGATAGGTGCAATGAAAATGCCAAGTAGCTACGCGAAATCAACAAAGGCTGCTGCGAAGGAAGTTATGGGCACGTGTGTCAGCTTAGGCATAACGATTGAAGGCAAGGATCCGCGTGAGGTCCAGAAAGAACTGGACCAAGGAAAATGGGATCAGCTGTTTCAGAAAACAAGCTAGGAACCGGTTTTTTAGAGTCCCAGCGTTCGGCTGATTTGCATCAGTTCCGCGCCGCGGGTCAACGGCCCCACGACGGCGCCTTTTGAGTTAGCGAGGATTCCGGACTTAACGAAAGGCACGCCGCCATTTGTTGAACTGAGATCAGTTTCAACATGCAGAGCCATCTTGACTACGCCAAGTTCTTCCTGTGACGTGTTTGGGCTTAGCATTGCTCCTTTGTTTGTGGCGACCCCGAGGGCACCTACGAAAGACAACGTTCCTAACTTGCCGAACGCGGACTCAACTTTCAATTCGTCATTCACAGCCCTCACGACATTTGATGAGGCTTCTGGATGAATGACGGCGCCGTTATCATTGGTTAGAATGACGTTGCCTAGAGCAGTCCATCGAGAATCGACTACTACAACTCTTGTGAACTCTTGTATTCGTTCCAACTCATAGTCGCGTATAGTGTGTGGAACCAGGATAGCGTTGGAGTTGCCGGTCACCAGCGCCCCTACGAGAGTGGAACCGGCTATGGTGGTATTGCAAACTTCGACGCCTAGCGTTTCAGCGAACTGTCCGATCTTGCGCTTGGTCAATCCTGGTGGAACTATGGCAATATTCTCGTTTGCGAAGCAGTAAACACCAATGTTCGGGCTGCCGAAGACATCCGCGAGAATTATGGGCATTCCGAATTTACCAGCGCACGAACCAGCGAGTCAGTGACTTAGGTGGTCTTCGCCGGGTAAACTATCACTTTGCCTTCCTTGTCTTTGACGGCGCGGACCGTGATCTTTCTTGGGGGCTTGTTGATGCTTCGCGCCCACAGCTCTGAATTAACCTCGTTACTGATTGCAACCTCCTCGGCTTTCATATGCCGAGCGACGTAAGCTCTCACATCCCTCACTGCCCGAGGGGCTCTTTTTCCGCGTGGAGTAACGACCCAGACATGGCGTAGGGAGATTGTGTAGATTTTTTCTTCGACGACCTCAATTTCCTCTTCGCCTTCGGGAGCTTCAGCCTCAGCAGCAGCGGGGACAGTTTCCGGGGCCGACGCTTCTTCCTCTTCCGGAGCGACTGTTTCCTCCGTTGAGACCTCTTCGGTCGGTGCCTGTTCGATTTCCTCTTCCTCAGCCTCGACGATGTTCTCTTCTTTAGACTCAGTCTCGCTCATTCAATTTCTTCCTCCTCTATGCTTTCAGTTTCGTTCGACGCCATTGCCTTTTCTTGGGATGAGTTCTGGTATGACCGTCAGTTTTCGCCATGACCCAAGTCGGAACGGGTTTACGAGTCTTAAGGGCTGCAGCAAGTCTCCGTTTTCTCGCAGTTGGTTTGTTTCTTGCCATAACCTAAGCCCTCCGAATCCGAATCTCCTTTCGCGATGACTGCAATCGCGCTAATGCTTCCTTAAGTTGATCGTCGGAGATCGGAACCTTGATCCTGCCTGTTTGTGCAAGTTGTATGAGTTGCATTTCTATCTGTTCCGCGAATTCCGGTTTCACCATTCGTATGTTTGTCAACCTTTGTCTTGCCTCAGGTGTCATGATTTGTTTTAGGGCGGATTGCTTTTGGGCCTCAAATTGTTTTCGCGATTCTACCTGCCTTTGCTCATCCAACGCAGCACGCTGTAGATCAGAGTATCTCCTTCGCCTTATTTCCGTGAGTTCTTCGTCGGAATAATCCCCATCATCGCTCATCATGACTGGCCTTCCGTCTTCCTGGCACCCTTGAGAATGTCGGCGGCCATTCGGTTGAGAAGACTAATTCCTTCAGCGGTCAGCTTTCTACCTTGCTTCGCCTCGATGGCGATGAAACCAGCTTTTTGGAGTTGCTGTAACGGTTCCCGGATGGCGGAGCCACCTGCAACGCGGGAATGTTCGATATGAGTCCCCTTGCGGAGACGACCTCCGTATTCGACTCGTAGACGAGCTATTCCGACTGGGCCGTGAATGTACAATTTTCGTAAGAGCGAGGCGCAACGGGTATACCACCAATCTGGGTTCGATGGTGGACGTTCTCGGTGAGATCCCGTTTTCGCGTTTGCTGCCCAAACTGGTGGGGCAACTTCACCCACATTCTCCTTCAGGAATTTTGACAGTTTATCGATTAGTGCGTCTGAAGGAACATCTAGTGGTGTTGGCATGGAATTTTCCGGCTGATAGCGAAGAGGTTAGATTCGGAGAGCGCCATATAAGTTTAGTTTACCACTTGAATCGCTTTCTGAACGGAACTTCATTGCTCTTTGCAACTTTCTTAAGTTCCATTCGTTTGTAGACCGTAAAGGTGTGTCCCAATACCTCGACCAACGTCGATCCAGTGGACGCGACAACTTTTTCGGCAAAATCAGTCGTCCCAGCCTCAGAAAGCGCCGACTTCTGAATCTTCACTTTGACTAGTTCGTGAGTTTTCAACTGATTCTCCACTTGTTTCATCAAGGCCTCAGACGCGCCCTCCTTCCCTAACCAGACCGTCGGGTCCATCTTTCTCGATCTAGACTGCATCCTTCTCAAACGCTTTGTTTCGAAAGTCGTTCCCTCACTGTTGGGTATCTCTTCTTTGTTCCGCAATCAAGGCACGTAATTAAGACAGTTGTCCCAAATTCCGACCTTGTCCTGACTCGACAATTTACTCCCGGAACTAGAAGGCTTCTGCAGCCTTTGCAGAGCCTGAGTTTTTGCTCCCTCGTTAGTCGAACGCCGGCCTTCATCCCAATTCTGCGTGCAAGCTCGATGTACCGGTTCGCGAGGGTTCGATTCTTCGGAAAAGTTCTTTGGGCGTGATTGAACAGGATCTCGATCCTCTCTCGAGCAATTTCTCTAGTATTTCCGCCCTTTCTCCAAGCCAAAGAACCGACCAGATTCCACCCTCTCGAAATGGTCTTGTAACCTTTTTGTGGGCAGGTTGAGAGACCTAGTTCGATGCAATGTTGGCGTTGACCCTAGTTCTAGTCGAATCGGCTCTCCAAATTGTTCCGCCGGAGATTCAGTCCCATGCACAAATCAAGCGGTATGCAGATCGGCGGGAGAAAAAACCGGACGAGGTTCTGCTCGACAGAGCGTTCCATCATGCGGCAATGCAGAAACTTGCGCGGAAGGGATATCGTGTACCGGTGGAAAAGACGGGGAGGCCGGATATAGTTCACAACGTTCTGCTTCAGATTATTGAGACCCCCCTCAACTGGGAGGGAGGACTACGCGTTTTCGTTCACACGCAGGACGATTATGTGATTTCAATAAATCCAAAGATACGCTTGCCAAAGAATTACGTCCGATTCGTGGGACTTATCGAGCAGCTGTTCGCTCAGAAGCGAGTTCCCGAGACGGGAGAACTGTTGATGCAGCTCGAGAAAGGCACCTTGCAGCAGCTCGTTCGCAACACGCATGCGAGCAACGTGCTTGGTTTCAGCATCCTAGGGAAACCGACCCTCATGCGTGTTGCCGCCGAACATGCAAGCAAACTCGAGAACCCATTAGTGTTCATCGGCGGCTTCCCCCGCGGGCATTTCGGAAGTGGGACGCGAAGTCTGTTAAACGAGATATGCTCGGTGGATCGCGTATCGCTGGACGCATGGGTTGTCGCGGGCCGTTTTGTTTATGACTTCGAATGGTCCATAGGCGTGGCCCAGAACCGAATCAAGAGCAAAACTGATCGAATATGACCGACGACTCGGAACTCGAAAGGCTGAAACGTCAACGCTTAGCCGAAATGCAGAAGCGAATGGCAGCGAAGCAACAGAGCCACACTGCGCCTGGAAAGATGGATCCGAGTAAGGTGTTCGAAAAAGTCTTCGTGGGGCGTGCCTGGGAAGTCTATCACGCGACGAGGGCACAGTACCCGGTAATCGCGGATCAGATTTTCCAAGAACTGGCCGGACTCGTTCAATTTGGTCAAGTGAAGGGGCAGATAACGGGGGAGCAGTTGTTTGGGTTGCTTCGCCAAATCGGCCTCGACGTTCGCTTGGACACTAAGATTCAGGTTCTGGAACACGGCGAATTGAAATCCATCGCTGACAAATTCAAAGAGGGTTAGGGAAGAGTATCTCTAGGCAGCCTATCGGTTTCGTGTGGTTTCCCGTCCCCAGGGTCAACGAACAGTTTACTGCATTTCTCGCAACGCCAAGCTTCAAAATCCTTAACATGTCCCGGAGCTGCGCTCTCTATCCGCACATCCATTAGGTATCTTCCGACAAAATCCATTGGCAGACCGCAGTATGGGCATTTCATAATTTTTCAGACCCATATTGTTGGGCGGGCTTCACCATCAACATTCCATTCATTGTATGAACTCTCACGATATGGAGGCATGGAAGCCTTTTGCATGAGACGGAACTCCATATATAATATGACCATGACAAGTCGGCTGGAAGTCAGGAGGTGACCGGTGGCGTCATCATCTAATCGGGAGAAAATCAGGACAGCGGTCACGTGGCCCGCGGTCGTTTGGATCATAACGATTGTACTATTCCGAATAGCCGCTCTCGTATACCCAGTTGCCGGTGAGGAGCTCTCAGCCAATATCTACTCAATCGCAACGACTCTTGGCTTGGTGCTTGCTGTATGGGCGGGCTTCGGAGTGAAGATGGCTAAGGGGTCGGTTCAAGAAGCAATTCTTGCGGGCATAGTTGTCGGCCTTGCGTTCGCGGTTCCTAGTGTCATCATCTTTGGCCTAAGTTTCGTTGGAGCCGCAATAAACGTAACAATCTTCTCGCTCGCAGCTGCATGGGCAGCCTGGGGACTAAAGTGAGTTAAACCCTAGGCCCAACCTCCCCACTCTTCTCAGTCTTCACCCAAGATACTCGTAGAGAACAGGCTGTGCAATCAGGGGACCGTGAAAGTGTCACCAGTGCCACGATCTGTGTTTCCTTGGGCCGCTAACTGTTTTTCGTTTAAGAGTACATGTCCGAGAAGTAGAATGTGCCACAAGAGCTGAAGATAGCCCATTGCAAGAGAGTGGGAGGAGTGGGCGTGATTGAGCAGGCTAATTGTTCGACGAGGGAACGTCAACCAGGCCGCTGAGCTAGAAGCGCTTGAGACCTGCCAACATAGCAGGGTACACGAGATAGGGCAAGACTTTGACAAGGATGGAATGCTCCTAAGACTCATTCGATGCCAAAAATGTGGGCTCCTGATGCGTCAGTACCTACCAACCGTATGAGACAATAGAAGCCGCGAATCTGCGCAAACCGAGTAGGTTTGAGTTTCTCAGCGGTGAGAGACGACTGTTCAATGAAGTTAGTGAATGACAGATCGTCGAGATCGAATTTTCCATAGGTCCGGCAGAATTCTCTTCCCGATTATGTATTGTCTTGCGAAATCAAGCCGGCGAGAATGTAAAAAATCTCTGCCACATCAGCAGTCTCCTTTTGTTCATCGATCAACATGCTGGTGGCGGTTGTGTTGGGATTGAATGCTGAACGCTAACGTAAAATTGGACATACCCTTATCCGCACGAGGAAGATTGGAATTTGTCTACAAGCACGCCTAAGCATTCATCTTCAAGATCCCGCTACATTGGCCTTGTAGCTACAGTTGTTCTTCTCTTCTCCATTATTGTTCCACCCTTCGTAGGACCCACACAACTGCTTGTGGCAACTAGGACGCCCCTCTCGCGGTTGATAGTCGCCCTAAACTCGTCTTACTTTCCAGATTTGATTACGGTTCTAAGCCTGATTGGGGTGCTCTTACTCGTCGTCGGATTATTGATCGGCTTGGTGTTCTTCGGTTTCCGCTATCGGCCGAGGAGGGCTCGTGTTGGGATTGCTCTCTCCGCTGTTGGCTTACTGATAATCACGGCCACTTTTTTTGATTATAGTGCCGACGCGCTCTCAAGAATCTTCAAGGTGGTTCAAGTTGGAGTGTGGCCTAGTCTGGAGTTTTTTGGAACGGGATATTTGCTCGCGTGGATCGCGATTATTGTAGGTCTGATCGTTACGCGGCGGCTTGCGGCCGAAAGCAGGTCGTCACGACCCGCTTCTGTGGTGCGCGCCCAACAATCACAGGTCCTAGAATACGTGCTACCAACGGGCTACAAAGGCCTTGATGAATTGCTCTATGGAGGTTTGCCTGTTGGATCGAGCATAGTTCTGACTGGTCCGCCGTGCGATGAAAAGAACATGATCCTCAGACGCTTCATCGAAACTAGCCTTCTGTCTAATCGCTCGTGCATTTTCATTTCCACTTCACTGGACCGCGTCCAACACCTGCTTTCTAGGTACGATAGATCCCTGCATGTGATACTGTGTAATCCACAGGCAGAAACAACCGCGGCTGCGTTTCCTCATGTCTCCAAGCTCAAAACCCTTGACAGCCTCACTCAGTTGAATCTGGAATATGACAACGCTGTAAAGATGAGCGCTGGCAAACCGGCGGTCCTCTGCTTGGAGGTATTGGATGATGTGCTTTTGGAACATCATTTCTCAACAAGGAGATGGCTCATGGACATTCTGGGGAGAAGCAAGGCAAATCAGATCACTTGCCTGGCAGCACTTAACCCAGCAATGCATCCAGCGGGCGAGTCTCAAGCCGTTCTTGAGACATTTGACGGTCACCTCGACTTATATGAGGCTGAAATCCAGGTGCGGCCGAAACTGATCCGGGTAAGAAAACTGGGAGGACGCAGGTTCATAGACAACGAATTGCGTGTGGAAAAGGAGAACATCTGAGCGTCTGACTTCTCCCCGATGATCTCGCGCTCTAGGACCTCGGATAGGTGCGAGATATGTGCCGTCACATTCGACACTTCGCAGAATAAGCTCTGTTCCTACCGTCGTCGTTCGCCGTCAAAGTGCGTGTGCCTATAGTGGAGCGGGCGACTGAATTTGAACCGCCGTTCGTCGTCGTTCAAAATGTGTGTGTTAATAGTGGTCGCCAGTACTTAAGAACCAGTGACCCGCTGACCTGGACTTGAGAGCTGATGAGAGGTATATGCATGGAAGAGAAAAAAGACAGCATGACTGCGGCCAGGGCCTTTATGAGGAGTAGGATTATCCTCACCGCCGCCGAGTTGGATCTCTTTAGCATCATTCAGGACTCTCCAACGACCGCGGAAAAGATTGCCGATAGATTCGGCTTCAACCCCCGAGCGCTCGAACGTGTCCTCGACTGCCTTGTAACATTCGGCCTGCTCCAAAAGAACGGAGGGGCTTATTCGTTAACCCATGAAGGCGCTCCATGTTCGTCAAAACACTCGGCCTCCGAGCTTCCTATGCTGCTCCACATGAGCCATCTGTGGGACAGTTGGAGTGATTTAACCGAGGTCGTAAAAAACGGTCCGGGCTCCGAACGGAAACATCCAAAGCAAATGGACAGCAGGCGGGCTTTCATCGGGGCGATGCACGTCACCGGCAGGAGTCTGTCAGAGGAGATAGCCGGTTCTTTGGACTTGAGAGGCTACAGGAAGCTGCTCGATATTGGCGGAGGGTCGGGAACATACACCATCGCACTTCTAAACCACAATCCCCAGTTACAAGCGATTCTGTTTGACTTGAAAGAGGTTATTCCAATGGCGAGGGAGCGACTTTCTTCTGAAGGTTTACTCGACCGCGTCGAACTGATCATCGTGGATTTCTACTCGGACGATCTGCCCGGAGGATGCGATCTGGCACTGCTTTCTGCGATAATTCACCAGAACAGCCGCGAACAGAATCTGGAACTATTCGTAAAGGCCTGTCGATCCCTAGAGCCCGGCGGCATGCTCCTGATACGCGACCACATAATGGATGAACGACGAACCTACCCTCCGGCAGGGGCGTTGTTCGCCATAAATATGCTAGTCAATACCCAGGGAGGAGATACTTACACCTTTCACGAAGTAGCACAGGACCTCAAAGAAGCCGGTTTCACCGATGTCAGACTCCTTCGCTCCGGTGAGAGGATGGATTGCGTTGTGGGAGCAGTTAAGCCCAAATGAATCCGCAGAACAAACAGGCGAGAACAGCTCTGCATAGAGAACATCAGCGATTCAGCCAATTCCAAAACAACGAACCGCTATCTCAAACTTAACGCGAATTGCGCCATCAGTATTCCTTACGATGTCGAATCATTAGGAGCAAACGATGTCGTCGTTGGGACAGGTGTTGAGACGGTATCGAATCGCCAACTTTTATGGACTGCGCAGTACGGCTTGACGCTAGTGTCGCCTCTTTCTGTTTCGGGTGCTGGATCGTATGATGTCGGTTCGACTGCATACTTTTCCATAAATAACTATTGATGTTCAGCCAATCGGACGCAAGGCTGAAGTTTAACAATTGATGATTAGCCGCTCAAAGGAAAAATCGGCGGGTGGAGCATGCAGTACAAATGGACCGTTCTAATGAACACTACGATGGGTGTCGTTCTTGCATCCGCCGACATTAACATCTTAATCATCGCACTACCTGCAATCTTTCGCGGGATCAATGTCGACCCGATGGCGCCGAGTGCCTTTGAGTATCTACTTTGGATAATTTTTGGGTACGATGTTGTTACGGCAACGTTGCTCGTCACGTTTGGTCGCATCTCCGACATACTTGGCCGAGTTCGAATGTACAATCTGGGCTTCGCGGTATACACTGTGGGCTCGATCATGCTGTACTTGGTTCCGGACACGGGGTTGAGGGGGGCGTCGGAAATTCTGATCTTCAGGCTTGTTCAAGGGGTTGGCGGCGCCCTAATATTCTCAAACAGCGCGGCCATCATTGTCGACGCGTTTCCGACATCCGAGCGCGGCAAGGCTCTCGGCGCCAACCAGGCAGCGATACTGGTAGGCAGCCTTCTGGGTTTAGTCTTGGGAGGAGTCTTGGCGGTTTATGATTGGCGTTTCGTGTTTCTGATCAGCGTGCCTTTCGGACTTTTTGGGACCGCATGGTCTTACTGGAAGCTGCGAGAACTCGCCGTGATAAGGAAGGGACAAAAGCTGGATGTGTTGGGTAACGTCACGTTTGCTCTTGGGCTGACAATCTTCCTAGTCGGAATGACATACAGCCTCATTCCCTTCGGGAGCTCAGCGATGGGATGGGGAAACCCGTTGGTTATTGGCTGTCTAGCCGTAGGGCTTGGATTACTCATTGCATTTCCGATCATCGAAGCACGCACGAAAGATCCAATGTTCAGCATGGACCTATTCAAGAACCGAGGGTTCTCAGCGGGAAATCTCGCCGCTTTCGTCGCGGCTCTTTCACGTGGTGGCGTCATGCTGATGCTGGTGATCCTACTCCAAGCGATTTGGCTTCCACTCCACGGTTTCAGCTATCACGATACTCCGTTCTGGGCGGGCATCTACATAATTCCCATGAGCTTGGGCTTCGTTTCGGCCGGCCCCGTTAGTGGGTGGCTTTCGGACAAGAAAGGCTCACGGGGCCTGGCGACGGGCGGCATGTGCCTGCTATGCGTAATCTTCCTCATACTATCTACCCTACCCTACGACTTCCAGTACCCGGAGTTCGCGATCTCACTCTTCTTGATGGGCATAGGCTTCGGAATGTTCTCTTCGCCCAATGTGTCCTCCATAATGGGCACGGTTCCACCTGAACGACGAAGCACCGCCACAGGCATGCTCCTTACCCTACAAAACACTGGTAGCACGGTAGGGCTGACACTTCTCTTCACCGAAGTAATCGGTGTCCTCACCGGTAGCCTACCAAACGCCTTGACGTCAGCGATGACCAACGCTGGCGCGCCTCACATCGCATCCTCCCTGTCGCAAATTCCTCCAACATTGGCATTATTCGCGGCTTTTCTTGGATACAATCCAATGGTGACGATGATCTCGGAACTACCGAAAGCCGTGAGCGGACAAATAAGCCCACAGACCTTCTCAACCATCACCTCAACCACTTGGTTCCCTAGAACCATCGCCCCTCCATTCATGGATGCGATTCATCTCGCATTCTACTTCAACGCCGGCCTTGCCGTAGTTGCCGCCTTAGCCTCCCTCATGAGAGGCAAGAAACAGCAGTACGAATACCAACCCACAAAACGCGAAATAACGGTACCGATTCCAAACCAGAGAATTACAAGAGCTAAACCTCCCCGTCCGCGAAATTCTAGGGCAGCACGTGGCTCGAACCAACTCAGAAAGGCGCGGAATCATTCCACTCCTCACACGAAAAAAATTGCTTCAACCGAAGCTCATCGAAAAGCAAACCAGCGTATCATTCATCATTTAACGGAGGATTAACGATTATCTACCCCGCAAACAGGTAATCTGCCATGGTCCTCGTAGCGAAAGATATCCTAGAGAAAGATTTCCTCTCAATGCCTGAGGACACCACCCTCTATCAGGCAACCCAACAGATGAAAACTAGTCGGCACGGCTTCGTGATCGTCACGAACAATGAAGGAAAACCAGTAGGCATAGTCACCGAATGGGACATCGTTTCGAAAGTTGTGGCGGAGGGAAAAGACCCGAAGAAGGTTAGACTCGAAGAACTGATGACAAGGGATCTCATCACGGTCGACCCTGAAGATGGAATAGATGATCTCTCGCAGTTCATGGCAACAAAAGGAATAAGGAGAGTACTTGTGGTCGCCGACGGAACCGTGTTGGGCATCATAACCTCTCGAACCGTACTCGCAAGGTTGAAGGATTATGTTAACAAAGTCTCAACCCAAATCGCAAGGCTCAACCTAGTCAAATAGAGACGGACAAACATCCCAGGACGCGTTCGAATCTGTGTTCGCTAGCCGTGCGACTATTTTTGAATCGTGGTACGTCGTTAGAAATGTGTGGATCTGATGGTGCGGCCGCCGGGATTTGAACCCGGGCATCTTCTCGCCCTTTTCTATACGGGCGATCAGAAGCGTGGCAGGCTTACGCCAGCAGATATTCCCTGCTGTTCCCGTCCTAGACCAGGTTGTCCAAACCGAATTGTTGTCGGCTTTCTAGACTACGGCCGCAACCAAATCAAAACTAGCAATAGGAACTACATAAAGTGCTTTCTGAGGCCCACTACCTTGAGGTTCGAAACTTCCGTGACTATCTCTTAGGTTGTTATCGTTCTTTTGGTTTCGGTATTTGGGCTATGGTTGGTGCAGGCTGCTCTTCGATGAAGAAGCGTTTCCTTGCCCAGAGCGCCACGTTAACCAAACCTATGAGTACGGGTACTTCGAAGAGCGGTCCAATCACTGCGGCGAATGCTTCCCCGGAATTGATGCCAAAAACGCCGACTGCAACTGCTATGGCGAGTTCAAAGTTGTTACTGGCTGCGGTGAAAGAGAGGGTCGCGGTTTCTGGGTAATTGAATTTCCAAGCCTTAGATATAATGAAGGACATTGTGAACATTATGAGGAAATAACTTACGAGAGGTATTGCGATTCTCACAACATCCCATGGTAAGGCTAGGATGTATCCTCCTTTCAGAGAAAACATGACAACGATTGTGAAGAGTAAACCGACCAAGGCGGTTGGGCTCAACTTTTCAACAAATGTTCCATCGTACCAATCCTTCCCTTTCTTCCGCACTAGTACGAATCTAGTTGCGATTCCGGCAATGAATGGAATGCCGAGATAGATGAAAACGGTTCGTGCAATGTCCCAAACGGAAATTACCACCGTTACTCCGGAACCATGGGATATCCATGAGGATAGGACTGTGATGAAGAACCATGCATAGACGGAATAAAGTGCGACTTGAAAGATTGAGTTGAGAGCTACGAGAACGGCTGCATACTCATTGTCACCCTCCGCGAGCATATTCCATACTAGAACCATAGCGATACACCTCGCCAGCCCTACGATGATGATTCCGATTCGGTATTCGGGCATGTCGGGCAAGAACAGCCATGCCAGACCGAACATCAGGAACGGTCCAACTAACCAGTTCTGGAACAGAGAGACCCCGAACATTTTCCAGGCCTTTCTCACCTTCGAGAGCTCATCATACTTCACCCGAGCTAAAGGTGGGTACATCATCCACAGTAGGCCGACTGCGATTGGAAGCGAAATCGTGCCAACACTTAACGTGTTGAGAATTTTCGGAAGTTGTGGAAAGAGGCTCCCCGCACCCACTCCGATAGCCATCGCTAGGAAAATCCACAAGGTAAGGAAACGGTCTAAAAGCGAAAGCCGTTGCTTCATTTCGGGTTGCCCCGTTTATCGTTCCGTGCGGGAGTAGTCTAGTGCGGCCGGTTAGCTAGGCTTAGTAGCTTTCCATGCCACGCTCTTCACTTGGAACCCTTTCGAAGTCACTTCCTCGTTGATAGGGTGCGATTCATCAGACCCTTCGATGTCTGTGAAGCCTGACTTCTCAAGCATACTTCTATACTCGCTGAAGGTGACGGCGCCGACAATGCAATCCGCCCACTCCTCAGCTTTAACCTCCTTTCGACCTTCTCGAGTTGCAACCATATCCGAAACCGATATTCTTCCCCCGGGTTTGAGGACACGGTAAATCTCACCGAATGCCAACTGCTTATCGGGGACCAAGTTCAGCACGCAGTTGCTTATGACGAGATCTACCGAATTGCCTTCGATTGGCATGTGCTCGATCTCGCCCAATCGAAACTCAACGTTCTGGTAAGCATACTTCTTGGCGGTCTCACGTGCTCTGAAAATCATTTCTGGGGTCGCGTCAAGGCCGATTACCTTTCCCGTCATTCCGACAAGTTTCGAAGCACGAAACACGTCAATGCCTCCCCCGCTACCCAAATCCAAAACTGTCTCGCCCTCGCGAACCTTTACGTGCGTTAGGGGGCTCCCACAGCTAGCAACAACGTCAACCGCCTCTTTGGGTAGGTCACTTTCAGTTGACGGTGAACTGCAACAGGTCCCACTGCCGTCTCCGCAACATGATTCATTTAGAACCGCTAATTGACCGTACCGTTGCCTAACCGCATTCTTGATTTGTTCCTCGTTTAGTTTCATGCTTCTTCAGCTCGTAGAATACGAAGTAACGTATTTAAGAATGTTAATATAATCTTTACTCTCGATCAACTTGAGTTCTGTCATCGCCCAAGCTCGAGTGAAACGCCTCGTCACACTAGGGTTGGTAGATTCTACCTGTACCCCAACTGAACGCATCAACGAACTGAAGGCGAAACTTGACTTTGATGATCGCAAATTCCGAGAGAACGAGACATTCTTCTCATCGCTAGGTGACGTGACTAGGTTGAAAATGCTGAAACTCATCGGCGATGAGGAACTGTGTTCATGTGAAGTTATGGCGGCACTTGACTTAACCCAACCGACCACTTCGCACCATCTCGGGATATTGGAGAGAGCGGGAGTTCTAAGTTCTAGGCGCGACGGGAAATGGGTCTTCTACCGAATATCCACCTCAAAAATCAGGATATGGCTCGCTAAGGCGTTCAATATGACAGGGGACCTAACTTGACGAAACGTGTTCTCTTCGTCTGCGTCGAGAATGCTGGTCGAAGCCAGATGGCTGAAAGCTTCGCAAGAGCCTACGGGTTAGATGCGACGAGCGCCGGTACTGTGCCCGCAGAGAAAGTGAATCCACTGGTAGTTCAAGCGATGAACGAGAGGGGCATACCTATCCTAGGAAAACCGAAGGTTCTAACCGAACAAATGATTACCGATGCTGATCTGGTTGTGACGATGGGGTGTTCTGTGCAAGAGGTCTGTCCAGCACCTTTAGTTCGGCAAAAGCAGAAGAAGCTTGTCGATTGGCAAATCGAAGACCCGAAAGGGAAGAGAATCGACGAGGTTAGAAAGATCTCGTCAGGAATCGAAAGTAAAGTCGTGGAACTGTTGAAGCGCTAAACAGGCCACTATCATGATAGGAAAACATGTGTCACACCTTCCAGTTATAGTGGGGCAGTTAAGAAATATCACGAGACGCTTACTCAATTCTGGCTGCGGCTCGCATTCCACGCAGTCGAAACCAAACCCGACATATCCGACTTCGTGGATTTTCTAAATTACTTCCCATTTCTTCTTAACAAAGACCTTCCGATACAACATTGGCGGTTCGATACCTTGCAAAGTGAAAATTCTCGCCAAGGTTGGGTTGGGCCTGATCTGGTTCCACTACCTGCGATCCGTGCCCATTGTGACTAGACTCTCATTGAGAGAGAACCGACAAGCCGGGCAAGTGCGCGAACTAACCGAGTGTGATAGTAATATTCGAAGGAGTCCGAGGGGTCTAATAGTATTACTTCAACACCCTGAAATATGGTACAGGCATAGTTCGAATATTTTAGTTCTGAAATTCGAAACTCTGGTGTCTCTTAATGATAGAATCAGTAGCGAAGCGACTCCAACATGAAACGGAATCAAATCAGCGAACCAACGACGTGGATTCGTATGTCCTGCCATTCGAACGGATTGGCATGCGCGACTTACCGAGTGTTGGTGGAAAAAACGCCTCCCTAGGCGAACTGACTAGTATGGGCATTCCAGTTCCGCCTGGATTCGCACTGAGCGTCGCGTTCTACAGGAAATTTATCGAAGTAAACGGACTTAAGGAATACATTAGCGACCAGTTGACCAACTTAGACATTGGCGATATCGAGCAGCTGCAAGAGGTCGGCGCAAAGATTCGTTCCAAAATATTGCATTCTGAGTTCCCACCCAAGTTAAGAGACGCCGTCACCACCGGGTACGCAATACTTGGAGATGGAGAGGAAGTTCAGGTTGCAATAAGAAGCAGTGCAACCGCTGAGGATCTCGCCGATGCCTCATTCGCTGGCCAGCAAGATACTTACCTGAATGTTGTCGGGGAGGATAAGGTTCTAGATTGCACAAGGCTTTGCATTGCATCACTATTTTCGGACCGTGTCATTAGCTACAGGGCGAAGAGAGGATTCGATCACATGGACGTTGGGTTAAGCGTGGGAATCCAACGAATGGTGGAAAGTGACTCATCTGGTGTGATATTCACCATCGACCCAGACTCCGGAAACGACAACGTCATGGCCATAGACTCCAGTTGGGGCTTAGGTGAGGCAGTTGTGGGCGGGAAGGTGGTCCCGGACAAGTTCTTCGTTTGCAAGAGAAACGGCGCTATAGTCGGGAGAAGGCTTGGACGGAAGGAAGTATACGCAAAATACGGCGGCAACGGAACCACGTTCGTTAACACGCCAACAGATCGACGTGCAAAATTCTCGTTGACAGAGGGCCAAATCAATGAACTTGTTGAGTTTGCAAGAAAGATAGAGGGCCATTACAAGAAACCCATGGACATCGAATGGGCCCTGGAGGGCAGAAACGTATACATTCTTCAAGCTAGGCCAGAAACCGTTCAATCATCAAAGGGAACACTAGAAGAGGTTTACCACCTCAAAGGCGATGGAAAGCTTTTGGTGGAAGGAATTGCGGTTGGAGGAAAAATAGGGCAAGGCAAACCCAACGTAATGGCTAGCGCAAATGAAATGAAAAATTTCGAGAGAGGACAGATCCTTGTCACGAAGGAGACGACGCCCGCATGGGAACCGGTCATGGAGAAATCTGCCGCCATCGTTACTGAACAAGGAGGGACAACCTCTCACGCGGCCATCGTCTCACGGGAGCTAGGAAAACCATGCGTCGTGGGAGCGAGAAGAGTGACGCAACTCCTAAGCAACCACAAAGACGCTATTACAGTAGATTGCAGCACGGGAATTGGAAGGATCTACGAAGGTCTCGTCCCCTTCGAAGTTGAAACTTTCGATCTCACCACGGTCCCCCCAACCAAGACCAAGATAATGATGAACATGGCCGTACCCGAGGGCGCGTTAGTCCACGCAAAGAAAGCTGACGGCGTCGGACTTCTAAGATTAGAATTTGTTTACGGAAACAATGTCGGCATCCACCCCGCCGCGCTGTTACAATACGAGACGCTTAGACACGACCCACAAGAAATCCTGCGTGCTCCTCCGAAAACGGAAGACGTTCAGTACTTGAAACGCACTATTGCAGAAATTGAATCTCGAACTCAAGGATATGACGACAAACCTGGATTCCTAGTTGAGAAACTGAGGGAGGGCATTGCGATCGTTGCAGCAGCTATGGACCCGAAATCCGTCATAGTCAGATTTTCAGACTTCAAATCTAACGAATACGAAGCTCTCGTTGGTGGAAAGATCTTCGAAAAGGAAGAAAACAACCCGATGCTTGGCTGGCGGGGCGCCTCACGTTATCCCCATACCGAATTTGCTGAGGCCTTCAAGCTGGAGTGTAGAGCGTTAAGGGAGGCCAGAGAACTTGGGTTTGACAACATCATACCAATGATACCGTTCGTGCGCACCGTGGAGGAAGCGAAGGCGGTGCTTGAACTGATGAAAGAGGAAGGGCTAGAGCGCGGCAAGAACGGCTTGCAAGTGTACATGATGGCCGAGATCCCTTCGAACGTCTTTCTAGCAGAAGAATTCGGGAAACTCTTCGATGGGTTCAGCATAGGCTCAAACGACTTGGCCTCGCTCGTTTTGGGAGTAGATAGGGACAATGCAAAACTGGCAAAGAGCGTATTCGACGAAAGAAACCCAGCCGTCAAAATGGCCATGGAACACCTGATCAAGACAGCCCATAAGTTGGGAATCAAGATTGGTATATGCGGGCAGGCGCCAAGCGACTATCCCGAGATCGTTGAATTCTTAGTAGAAAATGGCATCGACAGCATCTCACTAAACGCCGATGTCATCGGCAGGATGAAACAAGTCGTCGCGAAAGTTGAAGAGAAGTATATGTCGGCCTAACGAACTCGTATGTTCTACTAGGCCATACCCATCTTAGCCAATTTCTGGAAATCCGTCATACTCTGAACAAGATCTGTTTGGCTAACTATTCCAATTATCTTGTCATGTTCAGTGACGACCAGTCGTTTTACCTGCTTTTCCACCATCCTGCGAGCCGCGTCAATAAGCGGAGCCGAAGCGTCAATCGTAACTAAGGGCGCAGTCATCATCTCTGCAACGGTGACTTTTGATGGATCGGCCGCGCCGGCCACTATTTTATCAACCAAGTCCCTTTCGGTAACTATTCCGAAAGGTAAACCGTCCCTATTGGCGATCAGTGAACCTATCCGCTTTCCCACCATTAATCTCGCGGCGTCGCGTGCCTTGGCTTTGGAATCTATCGAAATAATCGTTCGCATGATCTGGCGTACGGTAGGTTCGGATGTCAACTTCGTGCCCTTACGATTAACTGGCTGAATCCAATTAAAGCATTCTTGTGGTACTCACAAGTAGGCGGCGGAAGGCCTTTTCCGAAGTCAGCAACCCGTCAAAATGCCCAAGATAGTTGATCTAGAATAAGGTTGGAGAGTTCTGTTAGGCTTGTGGTCCGCCGGGAGGTTTAGCGGTTGCCGATTTCTGCTTCCTCCGCCTCACCAGAATTATCAGGAAGAACAACAAGGCCAACGCGACGACCAGCCCAAGAGTATCGACGACTCCGAGGTTGGAAAAGGTTGAGGAAATTGTGCTGCTCTGAATTAGTTCAGTTGATGTCGTCGGCGTTGCTGGTGGTTTAACTACTTGAACCTGTATGAGCTGGCTAACGTTCGCTGTGACGTTTTGGCCAGTAAAGACCCAAGCGTGTATTTGCAGTTTCCAGTTGCCAACTTCCGATGGTGCCTTGACGGTATTGAAGACTGTAACGTTTACAGTCTTGGTGTAGGGTGGGTTGCTAACCTGAATAACGCCTATTCCAGTACTATTCGAGGTGATGATCTCGCTCGTCTCGTTTGATATGACGTCAACTCTAGCAACGACATACTTGTTGACAGGACTGCAGGTTATCGTGAGGTGCGTCGAGATCGGAAGGGTTTGATTCACTTGCACAGTTACAGGATCATCAATTTCCGTAATCTGAACTTGACAAACCGGAGCGGCGCTAGCGTACCAAGTCCACACTTGCCCGGCCGCGCCGAAGGCTACTAAAGCAAGCAATAGAAAAACCGAAAGCCGTCTTGCCCGCAGCTTGGACATTTGCATACGCCAAACTGTACAAGATAATTCGGACTATGTGAATATGTGTCTTTTCAAGCTCCACAGAACCCGCCGACTTGATTGAATCATCGGGTCCAACTATCAAATCGTGGGTCTTGGTGCCGAGGGCGGGATTTGAATCCGCGACTGGGCCCAACCATCAAATGGTGTGGTCAACCCGGTCTTCAGCTTCACCCTTGTTCGAAGTCGGGTGCTCTCCCAGGCTGAGCTACCTCGGCGTTTCCTCAGCAAAGCGCGTTGTGCTGGTCAGCGTGAATTAAGTCTTTTTCCTTCAGAACATTTGCTTGGACATCTACTGTCGGAAACCGTTCAGCGGATTTTAGATCTACTGCAGGGCAGCTACCGATTGGAGTTTGATAGACATCATCGTAGTTGCGCGGTTAGTAGTTCCATGGAGAGAACCTTGGTGGCCATGTATCTCGATGCTAATCTCGTCGTTATATTTGCTTTCGTACTAAGGCTTATAAGGGCGTGTGTCTACTCTGTCGAGACGTATATCGACATAGGAGACGCGTATAATGGAACGAATGAAATCATTGACCTTGAGAACAGCTAAACAACAATTATTCACCGTGGCCGCGCTGGGAGTAGAAACGGCGTTAACCTATGGAGCCATGCCTGTATTTGTTAGGGCACTCTCCCCAGACGTTTACACCACGATCGTCTTTGTCATAGGCGGCGGCGTCGGATTCATTGCAACACACCTCACCAAAGTCCTAGTGAAACCACAAAGCGTTTCCTATCTGAACTCAATCAAGGAGGAGAAGGTTCGTGGCGCCATATACCTAAGCATCCTTACCGTAATAGCCACAGTAGCCATGTTCCTCCACCTATGATGAGTTATGTTTGCCGGCCGGGTTCATCCATCCATACGGCCCCTCCTACTCTAGCCACATTTGTACATCGTCCCGACTATATCCGGGCCGATGACTCCGCTATGTGGGGTGTCTTACTCTGCCTGACAGCCCCTTCTTCTTCAGATCAAACTCAGTGAGCTTAGTCACGTGAGTGCTCAGGGATGGAAGTATGGCCGCAACCCGATCCCTAGAGGGGAGGTAGGCAACCTTCAGAGATCAAAAAATTTCGAGAGCCTGAACCCCGAAAGCATTACATTTCCGTTGGGGACGGCTGTATGCAACTCTCATCATTGACCAGGCGTTACAGCATGGACCAACAGGACTTGCAGAAATGTCCACAATGTGGTACCCGCATCCGACAAAAGCAGGCGTTTTGCGGAGGATGCGGCCAGCGCCTCAGCCTGTGTCCGAGTTGTAGCGCAATAAACCTAGCCTGGTCAGACTACTGCCACAATTGCGGCAAGCCCCTCAAACCCCCAGAACTATCTCAGGAGGCTGCGTCCTATGTACCGCTATCCCCTACCGAAGGCGTTCAGAGCAGGCAATCCACGCAACCCGCCAAACCTGTTCCTATAATAGACGTCCGCACTGTCGAGACGACAAAATCGTCAGACATGGATAGCCGCGTACTGAAGTATCTGGAGAATCACCACGGTGGAATATCGATACGGCGAAGCTCACTTGAGCTCAGCATAACGGCCGATCAGCTTGTCGAGTCACTGACCCGCTTACAGAAGAGTGGGCTCATTCAGAAAGACGAAACAACCTTCGTCGAACGTATGAGGAATTGCCACAACTGCGAAAAGACGATCGGTGCTGATGAAACTTACTGTCGATATTGCGGTGCCAAGCAGGTTTTCGTTGAGGAGAAAGAGCCGCGGGCGATTCTTGATCCGCGCACGATGAAGGTGGCGTTGATGATGCTAAGCAGAGTCGTCGAAGCGAAAGACCATCCTGAATACTCAACGGTGGACGAGTTGACGACTACCATTGGTGCTGTTGCGCTTGGAGGTGAGAAACCACAGGACGCGCAGGAGCTCTCATTCCAAGACCAGCTCAGACTCCTCACGCTCGTCTTCGAGTATTCCCGCGACAAAATCATCTACAAAGGAGAGTCATTTGGTGAATATGTCAGATGGCCATGGGAAACCATGAAGACCGGTGGCGACTGCGACTGTAAAGTGGTTCTCTTGGCCTCCATGTTAGCTAGCTTAGCGTTTCGAAGAATGCACATACTCATCCTCCCACCTGGTACATACGTTGATGCAAACACACACGATAAGCGGAAGCTTCCAGGTCACGCCTTACTTGAGGTTGAGCTGGCCGACGGAAAGAAGACGATTCCCTTGATTTTGGATCCCTCTTGCATAGACTGCGACGTGGACGAAATCTCACAATCAATCAAACCATTTCTCGCCAGCTTCTATCGCATCCCAATCGTTCCATGAACACGGAATTAGTCCTCTCGTGCAATTAGACAAAACATTGGCTCTTTGTCTCTACCTGAAGTGGCTGGCGAAAGGCACGGCATGCAAAATAACTCCGCTCTTCAACTAACTTGGATCAGGTTACTTCGAGAGTCCAGCGAAAATCGAAGGCTCACTATGCAACTTAGCCCCGTGGCCCTCGTTCATTTTTTTCTGAGTCGTGACGCTATTTCAGGCGGTAAGGATTCCCAGTCGATTTGCCATATGTACCGCGCCGTCTCCCTTGTGTCTTCGTTGAAATCGCGTTTAACGATGCCTTCCTCTTCCATTCGGTTCAGGTATTCGCTGATTACGCTCCTGCTTATACCTAAGTGGTCCGCGAGTTTTTCCGTTCCGGCCTTTCCGCCCAGCTCAGTCATGCCTAGTAAGGTTCTGTACCATGCAATGCGGATTTTGGGTTGTTTACTTTGGGCGATCGCTTGTTCTAGTTTGCCGATCCGTTGATCGATCTTTGTGAACCTTGTTTCGAGCCATTTCTTTAGCTCGTCGTCAGCTACCATTAATCCTGACCTCCTTCGAGAAGATGGTCTTCTAGATCTCCGACGCGTTCGTCTATTTGCGCCATTCTTTTTCTCAGCCAGTTTGCTAGGTCTCGGCTCATTGATCGTCGTAACTGTTATGTCTAGGCGTGTTTAAAAATGTATCGTCATTTCCGGAAGTCATATAAGCCAACGTGTATAATAGTGTAGATATACGTATCGACAGGTGCCTGAAACAAATGAACCCCGTTATCATCGTGTTTGTCATAGCGACAGGCTACGTCGCTGTAAACGTTGTTTTACCCATAATCTTCTGGTTCACACAAACCTCTGCCTCGAGCTATGCTCCGTTACGCCCAGTCGAATCACAAAATGATTCTCGCGTCCAAATCAATAGGAGGATAGAATTAGCTTCCTAAGCTCTGCTAATGAAACTGGCTTCCCACCTGTTTGAGTAAATTTACTCTTGCCGTAGTGAGTGGCCGCACTTACCGCAGAAAGACCGGGCGAACGGTGGGTTTCGATAACCGCATTCACTGCAAACTAATCCTCTAGGACGGGCTGAAAACAGTCTTGGAACGATAAAGCTTGCAACCGCACCAAGAAGCAAGACCAGAGCCAAGGATACTCCCCAAATGTTCCCAAGTAGTGAGGTTGTCTGGGTCGAAACTGTGGTCACTGAATACGTGATAGTTTGCGTAACAGTACCGCTGATGGTCGTCGTGTAGCTCGATGTGACGGAGGTGACTGAAGTCTGGCCTACAGTTTGAGTCTCTTGAACAGTCTTATTCACAACCTCTGTCGACGTCGTATAGACCATAGCTGGCATCGTCATGGTCGTCAGAATCGTGTTTGTCGAGAAGACTGTGGTGGGCTGTGTCATGCTAGAAATGGAGGTTAATTGAGCCATCGAGATCGTAAGTGGGGAATATGTTAGTACAATGGATAGGAACAGGATGAATATTATCGTCCTCATGCGAACTGATGATAGTCTACGCATCTAGTTCAGGGCCTCTTCAGCAGTTCTCCGCAGCTCACACAATACTTTCCAGGAGTGGAATTCTTGAAACCGCAGTTTGCACACGTAACAACTCCGCGCCGCGGAGACTGTTTGATTACATTGATTCCGATAATTAATGATGAGATGAGAATTATTGCAGCGAGCCCGAGCTCAAGTAGTGGATCGGGTACGCTCATGATAGTCGAAGCAGTAGTTGTTGTGAGTGTCAGGAATTGCGTCGTCGCGTAGTTCTGTGTCTGAGTGTTTGTTGCGCTACCTGTAGAATAGAGCACGGTTGTTATTTGCGTTCCACTTAGTTGGGTGGTGGATTGCGTAGTTATCGTGATTGTTGATGTACCAGTACTTTCGACTGAGGATATGCTAGTTACGGAGGTTGTTGCCGAGTAAGTACTGGTGACGGTTGTTTTTGTGGTAATCGTGGTTTCCGCGAATGTTACTTGGAAAGATGCCGGGTAACTGGGCATTGTGAAAGTGCAGGTGTATCCAATTTGAGGGGTACAGGAGATTCCTGGTGTCAGCCGGTAACCTGAGATTACCCATCCTGGGGCTGGGGTAGCTGTGATTGAGATAGTCGAACCAACAGCCACTTGACATCCAGATGGACAATAGGGAGAGATGGTCCCCTGTCCAGTGTATGTTGTAGTTAGAGACTGATATTGAAGGTAATTCGCGTTGGCAGAAACTGGGTTGTTTGGCATCGTGAATATGCAGGGGTTGGAATTGAGTCCGCCTAAACAGTTGGCCCCTGTCATATTCCAGCTATAGAACGTCCAGCCAGCGGCTGGAGTTGCGGTAACATCCACAGTCTGTCCAACCGATTCCGGGCAGCCCGATGGGCATGAGGGGGAAACGGAGCCTTGTCCAGAAAATGTTGTAGTGAGAAGCGGGGACGCCTGGAGAATAGTAAGTGCTACTTTATCGGATTGTTGGTCGTTTGTAAGATCCTCAAGGTAGAACTGTTGTTGGCCGGTCGGTATCTTCGAGGTTACCTGCATTGAACCTGAAACGTCTCCTTGAGCGTTGGCCGCCGTTTGGTTCTGGCATATGGATGTGGCGTCGTTGTCAGTTGTCAGGCATGATGCTGCTGCGTCGCCCGTGTAGAATCCTGACCCTCTGAACTGGATCGATTCTCCTTGGGAGTAAGACGTTTCGTCTGTCCAGTCAACGTGCGGTTTCGGGCACGACCCTTGTGGGCAACTAATTATCACCGAAAGGGGGGGCGCTTGACGCGTCAGTCCCGGGGCAGTGCCCGTAACGGTAATCGTATAGGTCTTGCCTGGAGGAGCAGCCATGGCGTTGACGATAAGAGTAGTCACGAAGGGTGGACTCCCTGAGGGTTGAGCGAAAGATCCGGAGACATCACCATCCTGGGGTGCAACTCCCGCTGCCAATGTTACGTTCTGAGGCGTTCCAGAAACTAACGAAATCGTTACCTGAACGTATCCTTCATGGTTCGGCGCCACCGAAAGAGAGTACCCATTGAGAGTCAGGCTGAAATTGAAAGCCGCTTGAGCCTCGGCCGATTCGAAAACGTTGAGCGCGGCCGTTACGAGGTTGAGCATGAGGAAAGCCATCAATAAAATTCGGGTCGCGCGATTGATCAATGACATTTTCCACGGACGATGGATACATGTGATAGATAGCTCTTTGTCGCGTGGTCCATACGCTTATACCCCGCCGCCAAAGTTCGCGGCTTTCGGTAGATGGATTTTCCAGTGAAGTTTTTCGCCTGCCTCGAAAACATATCTCTCTTTTTGTCGGTCGTCGTTCCGGTTTTGGACTTGCACGAAGGTTTTTAGCCGTACGTGGAAAGTTCTCGGATTAGTGGGCCGGTAGATCAGCCTGGTATGAGCATCGTAGACTAAGAAACGATGCGATCACATCGTCCGCTTGGCATGCGGGAGGTCGCGGGTTCAAATCCCGCCCGGTCCACCAACATTAAGATAGGCTGGCAAATAATTCGCCGAAACCTAGCTGATTAGATGACCCGTTAAGCGCTTAAATTCACGTCGGTTTAAGCGTTTGGCTCTGTGGTAACGGCATAAGTCTGCTTCTACTGAAGTCTTCACATCGAAGATTATGAGGCCAATGCTGTTTAGTCAAACTTGGTGCGCGGTGTAGTGCTCCCACGGAGCTGTTCTTGTATCCTCGATGGGTTCGTCAGAATCAGGCCAGTGCCATAAATGCAATCGCGATGTCAATCTTGGTCTCAGGTGCAAACTCGCTAGCATTTTGCAAATAACATCATAGGAGTAATATGGAGTAGATCGCCTATCGAGCCCATCAATGAGCACCATGTGCGCCTCATTTGTCTGATGACCTCCGAGGCAGCTTGCAAGCTTCCTCAAGTCCGCACGAATCCACGAATACGTACTGGATAGACCCCATCCGCTCCACAGAAGCTTAAGTTCTATCATGGCTTCATATTCTGGTTCCCTACTTGTCCCTCCCATGAACCATTTCTTGAAACGATAATGATCGATCATTACTATGTCAGCTCTTCTTCTGGCACCCCATCTTGCATACGCAGGTCTCTCAACAGTACCCTCGGCGTGGAACCACCACTCAGAGCCTATCCCATGGGACACGGCACGTTCCCGCAGGTGTCTGAACAGCTCCCACTGAACTTCTCTTTCGTTCCAGTAATAGGCACCTTCGTCACGAGATCCAAGCTTGGAGGATTTGCGGTAGGTTCTCAGGAACGCTTCAATACATGCATCGACCTCAAGCATTTTCTTACCGCGACGTGCCATCGAATACGTCCTCTTTAGCTAGGGTTGTGCCTTGGGTACGAAAATTTCCTCGCAAAGTAGTAATGTGTCATGTACGTCTCCTTCGACGTATTGCTTAAACAGTTTCGGATGATTCTTCCACAAATCATAGATCACATCCCATTTTGTAAGACCGTGCGCTTTCATTCTACTTGAAACAATATTTTTTGTGTTCCTAAACTTGAGGTGCCTGAACCCTGGATGAGCAATGGCAGTTTCCAGCTGAACGAACTTGGGACTTGACTTGTCAAACTTGGCGACCTCAAACCTGATAGGGTCCATCATGTCCAATACGTAGCTCCCTCCAAAGGCATCTCTTAGAGCCCAGTACCATGGTTCGTACTTTCTTTGCTTGAGCATGTTTTCTAGTCGATGCAACTTCACGCCAAGAATAAGCGAGTCAAAACGACGGATGTTGAATCCTATCAACATCAAGGGTTTGATTTGTTGGAATTCAGTTCCCAGTTCGCTAAATGTTCTGACTTCATCGGCGTTTGTCTCTTCGTTTAGAACGAAATTTTTGATTTCAATTCGTCCATCGGTTCGCCTTGCTATGGACAAGCTCAGAAGTGGCTTAGTAGGCTTATCTAGCATTGCCAGATCGCCTTCGATGTCGATGGAAACTGCTCGGTTCCACTGACCATTCTTCAGGAGCCAGTCGACAACGCATCTGCTCAAGTCTGTGTGGTTCACATTAGTTTGCCTTTACCTTGTCTTCGCTCATTGCATCTAGATACGATGGTGGTCGCGGTCTACGCAATCTTGGTGTAACTGTAGTGGTCTTTGATATTCTGGTGATGATACGATCCCTTTGAGCTTGCACTCATTAGTCCTTGATATTCTGTCTCTGGGACATCGTGGTATTCGTAAACGCCTCCATTTCTGAACTCAATGCGTAATGTTCGATTCGGTGGATCGTATCCAACGCTTGCAAGATTAGAGGATGTGACAGGTGTCATTTTCATTTCTCACCACCTCCAAGCGATTAGATTTGAGCTAGCTTTCCGTCATTTCGATTTTTCCGTCTATGGAAACTCTTGCAACCTTCCAGTTGTACTTCTTTTCCTCCACGGTCTTTTGTATTGAGTTGCGCAATCCGTTTAGTTGTTCATTGTTCACAGCTTTCGAAAGAAATACAATGTTCCGAAGGTCTTCCTTGCTTTCTAAGCCGTCGAATACTACGAAGTCCACAGGGTGAAGCAAGGCTTTGATGTCGTAAGGATTGTAATTCAACTTGGCGAACTGTGCGTCTACTGATTTTCTGATCATTACTGGAACCCTGCGCCTTGCTCTTTCATGGGCCTGATCTCTGAGCTTTTTCTCCTTCTCGTCGAAAAGCGCTTCCTTCTCTTCAGCAGAAGAGAGCTTTGTCTCAAAGGTGTCAAGCCATGTCTTCGGGGCTGTACCTCTATACTTGAGTTGTAGATCACTCAACCTGAGAAGCGCATTGCAATGAGGGCAGAGGCATAGTACTCTTCGGAAGGCTTGGAAGGTAGAGAGAATGTCGTTCATTCATACCACCTGAAAGTCCACCTTCCCATCAGAAACAGCCTCTTTGACGAGTCGCTGATGCTCGTTCAACCTACTGTTTCCCGTCTTGACTTCCATGAAAGTGATGGATTGAATGCTTGACGTGCTTAGACCGTTGAAGAGTATCATGTCAATCGGTTCGAACAGAGGCCGACAATCAGAAGCTGGCATGCCAAAACTCTGGAAAGCGGGCATCAATTTTTCAATGATTTTCCCAATACCGACTTCGATGGATTTCTTTTCCGCTCCCAGTCCAGCGGAAACCTTGCGCTTCTTCAACTCCTCAAGCTTCGCTTGAAGTTCTGAAAGCATTTCATTTCTTCGGAGTTCCGCAGGTTCTGGAAACTTACCCAGACCATCAAACAGAACAGCTTTCGATAACGGAAATTCTTCGCCACATTGCGTGCATTCTGCGGAAAGTCTTGATGCTTTCAACTGGTCGATGAACTTGAGAATATTCATATTTTACCAGTCTAAAGACTGGAAGATGATGAAGTTTTACTAAACACTTGCGTAGCCATCCTCGTTTTTTGAGAGGTGAAAAACCTGTTTTTCATTGGAATAGGGCATTCCTATTGTCGACTCAGAATGATTCCAAAGAGGGCATCTGTACGTTATTGTGAAATTGCCTGAACAGTTCTTTATGTTCCGTGTGTATGGGCATGAGTACTTTGGGTTTCACTTGTTCTACGAGTCGTCTAATGTCCGTGCCGCTGGCGTGACCTGAAGCGTGATAATGATACTTCTTCACGTGGAAATAGTCGAGCCAATTGTTTAGTCGCTGTTCGTCAGTCGCCTGCTCTTCATTGTGAGGCTCTGAGGCAGAGTGAATGTAGGCAACATTTGGCGATGGGTCAATGTCTACGAGTTCATTAATGTCGAAGAAGGTGAGATGAATTATGAGATGTTTCTCTTCTTTGTGGACCTGCTCAGCACGAATTGCATTTGAGGCCTCAAGATACGGTCGCTCCCACTTATCGTAGTCCCTATCGTTGTATGTGCCAGTGCTTTTGCGGTCAATGTAAATCATGATGTTCTTGTCTTGAGGTGAAGGGAGAGGGAACGGTATGTCAGCAACCTTGCTCAGTGCTTCTATCAAGTAGGCGTCTCTTTTGCTGATCACGAGCTTTCGATCGGTCTCCTTAGCAATCTCATAAAAAGTGGTCAACCTAGTCAAGTCGCGAAAGGCGAAGTCGGCTATGATCAGTCCCTTGGACTCCTTGGTTGTTTTGACCGCGTGTGTTCGAACATAATCCTCTGAAGCGTTTTCGGTTTCATCTATTCTAGTACCCTCGCAGAGCATGATGTTGGGTTCAGCTTTGGCGGCACTTTCAGCGAATTTCTCGCTCAGCTTTGCCAGTTTACCGTGGAAGCGTAGGTCTCCTGTGTAGACGATTGTACCACCGCTTGTTCTTAGTATGTAGGCTGTGGCTCCTAGAACAGAATGATCCACGGCACAAGGAGTTATCGAAATTTTACCAATCTTCATCTCCTTACCTGATTCGTGAAAGATGAATTGTCGGTCAACGGGTTCGTCCCGTGTGTTGTAGAGAGGTCGGCGTTTGAAATTGTAAATTTCAGTTTCGAGACTTCTTGTTCCAACTTCTAGAAGTGCTTTTGCGTATGCTTGCGTTGTCTTTGAGCATACGATTGGAATACGCTCATCCAGTAAGGAGATTAGAGCAGAATGGTCAAGGTGTATGTGGGACAGAATTACTGCGTTAAATGATGGTTTACTGTGCGGTTCTTTTCGCATTAATTTGAGAAGGTCACTCCGGTAGATGCCTGGAAGGTAGTGAACTAAATTCAAACGAAGAAGGTCTTTGAGTCCAGCTGATGCATATCTAGGTTTCAGATACTCTTCGAAGAACTTCTGATGTCTACTGAAACTCATTCCGTAATCCAAGAAAATTCTAGAAGAAGCATCTTCAACTAGGATTCTGTTTCCGCCAATTTCGTCAACGCCGCCATAGAACTTGATATTCATTGAGGTCACCCGATCTCACACAGAACGTGTAGCGTGTTGCCTTGAGTATTGTCTCTTCGAACTCAATATCTCTTTCTAGAGCGGGTAACGGATAGTAGACACATGGCAGCAACGATTCTAGGTGAGGCGTCATTCGACGTGAACCTTGTCTTAGACTGGCGATTCGGCCCTACACGCGAAACCTTACGCAGCGCACTCATAAACGCAGCCACCGAAAATGGCACAGTCAAAATTCCCGACCAATACCGCGACAAGTGGATGGGCGAAGTGGAACTCCGCGATAACCGATTCCACGTAACAATCGTTGGAATCATTTAACCGTGAGAACTTTTGGTATACGTGGTAATGGAAAAGACAACCTCGTTCACGGCGTATCGTCACCTAGACGGTTCTGGACTTAGGTCTTTGTGAGGGTGGCGTTTACTTGAGGAAGGAGTTTCCTCATCCAATGCCATGTGTGGACCCAATGTATTACTTCTCCATGTCCACCAACCTTTACTGTGGCGATAGTTACGAATCGTAAAGGCAACGATCTTGACTCTTGTTGAGATGTGGACGAACAATAAAGAAGGAATCAGAAACAAGACACTGGCTCAGATCCTAGCATTCGCCGGAGAAGGAAAACTGGCTGACGGCAATGATTGTTCTAGAGAATTTCGTGATCTTGTCAGTAGTCTGTCCCTAGATATTTTGAAGGGGTTTGCGAATCAAGCTCTCGCATCCAAAGAATCAGATTTCCCAGATCGAAGTTACGCGTTGCAAGACTTGGTCAATGAATTGGGAAAACGTCTAGGATTCTCCGTACAATATGGACTATATCGAGGACGCCAAGGCGAGTCTGGGCATGACGGTTTATGGATTGACCCCGATGACAAGCACCCGATAATCATCGAATCAAAATCGTCCACAAACTACCCTATCAAACTTGACACGCTTGCCCGCTTCAAAACGATCCTTCAGAAACAGGGTTCAATTGAGAGCAAATACTCTGCATTGATAGTCATCGGCGGCAATGAGGATACGGGAGATCTGGAGGCCCAAATCCGCGGATCTAGGCAAGCATGGGACACTAGAGTAATATCGCTTGGTGCTCTCTTCAGCCTAGCTTCCCTGAAGATCGAAACAGACGAACCTGACTCAGCTAGATTGATTCGTAACGTGCTTATTCCCAGAGAATACACCAAACTCGATGGGTTAGTCGAGATTGTTAGCTTCATAGCAGACGACGTATCGGAAGACGAGCTTGAACTGGAACCAACGAAACAGGTGAAAGAAGCGGAGGAGAGACCATATGTTTCCAAACTCAACTCAACTGAATTGCGCGATGATGCCAAAGCGATCCTCGCAAAGATGCTCGACCACAGCCTGAAGGACATCAGTCGTACATTACTTGAGTCTGACGATGGTTCCATTGGTATCTGTTATGCTCAGTCCCGGCAGTATGAAAGAGGGAATCTTATCTTCTACTGGTTCGCTTTGCATGACCGTCAGATTGATTTTCTCAAGAAACATGCTGAGATGTACCTTGCATATCATTGCGTTGGTACTGGCTTGATTTTCATTCCGTGGCGAGACTTCGAAAGCAATCTGAAGTACTTGGGTGAATCATCAGTCAAGGGTAGACATTGGTATCATATCCACCTACAAGAGGCCGAGGGCAAGATTCACCTAAAACCTAGTTCCCATGATCCTGTCGATGTCACCAAGTGGCTTCTGCCAAGCTAACCACTCAAGGGGATGCCTCTAACCAAATTCTTGCCGTCCTTGATCCAGACTTGACGGCAGTACGCACCTGAATAGCTTGACCTAGTAATCATTTGTCATGCCAGCATTATTTGAGAGAATCGAGTTCAAGCGTGCAAGTACAGTTTGGTTGTTGGAATAGGATTCTATGTCACTCGTCCGAGTTACTTAGATTCAAAGAACGGACTGTCACCCTTTCCTTCTTCCGTTTTGAGAACCGAGCTCTGGAGACATCTTCAGTCCAATCAACTCGTGAGAACGAAAGCAACAAATCGCAGAACGCCTGAATGACACCAGCCCAAAGTACGTACATTTTTCTGTCGTGATCGCAATGCGCTACGCGCATCTCGTTATTATCGCGTTGGTTTTCGTCCTTGCTATACTCCCGTTGAACTTTCAGGCGGCAGGTGGGCAGGTTTGTGGTCTGAATTACCAAGTCCTGTCCGACAATGGTACAATGTACGGGCTAGCTGACATGTACGGATTCCAAGGGTTGCCTAATCAGACGAGAGTGACAGTGATTGGTAGGTTGCTTCCATCTAATGGCTCTAATTTGCCTCATCCAAGTTACAGTTATGGTGGAACGATTATTGTTCTGGTTCTTCAGTCATCAGTCACGACTCAATCGTGGTACAGCATAACTGTAGTGCAAGTGTTAGGAACAGTGACCTCGACGATAACTGAAGAGAACAACCCAGCTCCCGCGTATCAGCTTGTCACTGTTAGCGGAACCATAATCACGGCTAATGGCGTTTGCGTTCAGCCAGCAAATCCCAGCTTGGTTCTTCACGTACTGAGTTCCTTGCCTAGCGCTGTGACTACGGTTGCTGTGTTTGCAGTAGCCCTGTTTATCATCTGGTTTGTGATGAAAAAACGAAAGACGTAGATGCGATAAGCAACCTATTTGACGACAAATGTTAAGTCGGTTCAATGATGGACTGAATCAGCAAAAAGCGTCTGGACTTGAGATTACACTTCACGAAAACATTCCTCCTAATTCTGGTTCTTGGCACGCTATCGTTAGGGTCCGTGCCAAGTTCGACTGGAAGTGCGTTAGTCCAAATCGATAGTGCTCGCGTTAATCAGTCGAATTCGACTCCGTGTTTAGCTGTAACACCAGCGGACACAGCTACGAATCAGTCCGCACCCGTGCAAGCTAACATGACGATTCCCGGAACCGTGATACCTGAGGTCATGTCAGGAAAAGCGGCCTATGTCAGGCATCTCTCCGAATCTGCGACCATTCGTCTTGAAGTTGTGTTTAAGATAAGAAATCTTAACGGATTTAATGCCTGCCTACAATCAATCAATAATCCAAGCTCTCCAAACTACGAAAGGTTCCTGAATGCAAGCACGATCCTACCCTACACGCCCACACCTGGACAGAAAGAGTCAGTCAAATCCTTCCTGACACAGAGAGGATTCATCGTATCTGATGGGCCTTCTCCATTGGTCCTAATTGCATCTGCCGACATCAAGACCGTAGAAGCAACTTTAGGCGTTAGAATGAATTCTTATCGGAGCACAAACGGCGTAGCTTTCTTTTCTCCTGATTCTGATCCCAAAATGCCAACGAATTTAGCGAGTTTTGTTAACGGGGTGACCGGTCTGGACAACTACACGAAGCCGATACCAAGCGAGACCCCATGCAGCAGTAACTATTGTCCGCAAGGGATCCAAATTGGATATTCCATATCGAATTTGATTAATGCCGGGTACGGTGGAACAGGGCAGACCGTTGCTATCGTGGGCTTCGCGGGTGAACCAAACCTTCAGACCGCTATCAACACGTACGTCTCCACGTACACATACTTGCCCTCAGTTACTTTGAACATTCAGTACCCTGACGGTACCCCCATATTGGGAATCTATGATACGAGCTGGGCATCCGAAAATGCAATGGACGTGGAGGCGGTTCACACCAGTGCTCCTAACGCAGGAATAGTAGTCGTCTATATCCCAGGGCCAAATCTCCTTGTCACATATGATCTCATGGATGGCGTAGACTATGTGCTCTCGCAGCATCTCGCCTCAATTGTATCGAACAGTTGGGCTGATGGATGTGCGTCTGGTCCATGCAGTGATACGCAGTTGCCCGACAACACCGTGTCAAACGATGATTCAAGACTCGAATATGATGCGGCGCAAGGCCTAACGATTCTATTCGCGTCGGGAGACGAAGGTGCGAAGCCTGACGGAACTAATTTGGGGACAGAATTTCCAGCTTCCGATCCCAACGTGCTCGCAGTTGGAGCCACAAACCTACTGCTTGCGGGATGCGGAACTAGCACCTGCACAGGATACGGGAGCGAGACTGGAGGGCTAATAAGCGGAGGCGGATACAGTGGGTATTTCTCAGAGCCTTCTTGGCAGGTTTCCAATATTGGGCTAAAGTCAGGAAGTTGTCCATCTGGCTATTGCAGGGCAGTACCCGATGTTTCGATGCTTGGATACGCCCACGGAATTTGGGTCTACTCAACGGTCTCAACAGCCACTAACACGAACCCGAACGCTTGCGGGACATCTACAGGTGCCGCAGGTTGGTATGGGTGCACTGGCACAAGCCTCGCGACACCACTCTGGGCAGGATTTCTAGCCGATGCTCTGCAAAAACGTGGGAGTAGCGAATTTGGAATCATCGACCCTACCCTCTACCAGATTGGGAATAACCCCTCATATTCCGCGAATTTTCATGACATAACATCGGGTTCAAACGGTTACTACAACGCAGGTGCGGGATGGGATGCCGTAACAGGATGGGGCAGCCCAATTGCAAACAACCTAGCAGCTGCGCTGTCTCAAGAAACTTTGACGACTGGCGTGGATTCTGGGTCTGGTTCGGTTTCACCGAATTGTCCTAGCGGCTGCTCCGAGACGGTTGGCTCATCAGTCACCGTTGCAGCCACACCCTCCTCTGGATGGCAATTCTCATCTTGGTCGACTCAAACTGGTGTTTCATGCTCAATCAATCCTTGCACGTTTTCTATGCCCTATAACGCGGTAACGTTGAAGGCTACATTCACTCCTCTTGTAACTGTAACACAGACGACGACTACTATAGCCACGTCCATCACGAGCACCCTAACCTCATCAACCTCCACATCGGGGACGACTACTACGACCACTACGACATCAACTAGCACAACTGTCTCTGGCTTCACGTGCGTTGCCACAACGACGACCACGACTTCAACTAGCATTACTCCAGCGGTCGCCACAACCACGACTTCAACCACCTCCACAAGCACAACGACGAGTTCAACAACAAGCACCTACCCTACGACTACTTTCTTCACATCAACATCGACTTCAACAACGGTTACAACTACGACTACTAGTGCGTGCACACTTTCCTTAACCTCTACCTCGACGACGGCCACGACGAGTACGATTCCGCCTCAGACATTGGCCACAAATGTTGGTTCTGGGTCGGGTTCTGTCAGTCCGAACTGTCCAAGTGGTTGTAGTGAGCGGGTTGGATCATCGATTTCCGTTATGGCAACGCCTTCTGCTACTTGGCAGTTTTCCAGTTGGAGTATCAGCGGAGCGTCTTGTTCTGGAGGTTCTTCGAGTAATCCATGTACTTTCACTATGCCAAATAACGCGGTCACGGTTTCTGCAAGTTTCGCTCCAACATTAATTACGGACGTCGATGTGGGGTCAGGTTCTGTTAGTCCAAGTTGTCCTGGGCCTGGCGGTTGTTCTGAAGCGGTTGGCTCATCGGTTACGGTTACCGCTACGCCTAGTTCTGGTTGGGAGTTTTCTAGCTGGACTACTCAGACCGGAGTCTCCTGTTCTGGTGGCGCTGCAAGTAATCCGTGCATGTTCACCATGCCCGATAGTGGCGTTACATTAGGAGCTACGTTCGTTCAGGTTCAGACTCTAACGACTGTTGTTGCAGGGTCAGGTTCGATCAGTCCGGATTGTTCTAGCGGTTGCTTGACTCCGGTGGGTTCATCGGTTAGTGAAACTGCGATTCCTGCTTCTGGGTGGGTCTTCAGTGGATGGTCTACTACGAACGGGGCTTCACCGAACATTGGCTGCGATTCACCTAATGCTTGTGGCACTGTTACTTCTACCCATACATCTACTCATACATCTACTAGTACTTCGACTACTGCAAGTGTGGTGTCTTGTTCTGGTGGTCCCACGAGTAACCCGTGCACGTTCACCATGCCCAGCAACGATGTTACATTAGGCGCAACTTTCACTCAGCCCACTCAGACGCAGTCCACAACTAGTACGTCGATTACCAGCACGATAACCAGCTCAACTTCAACATCTGGAACAACAACTACGACAACAACAACGTCTACAAGTACAACTGTTTCTGGATTTACTTGCGTTGTCACAACGACGACCGCGACCTCAACTAGCATTACCCCAGCCGTTATTACAACCATTTCCACCAGCACAACGACGAGTTCAACGACAAGCACCTATGCTACGACGACATCGTACACATCGACTTCAACATCAACAAGCGTGACGACTACGACGAGTAGTGCTTGCACGCTTTCGCAAACCTCAACTTCGGCAACAACCACTACGAGTACGACCTATCCTCCACGCACAGTAGTCTTCCACACAACTCCCTCGACTTTTGTCGGTGCTACGTCGCCCGGATCGATCAGTGCCTGCGGTGATTCCTTCACTGATGGTCAGTCGTCGCTTTGCGGAGCGACTTTTTCTGCAACCGCCAACTCTCCTTCGCCATCTAGTAGTTGGCAGTTTGATCATTGGAGTTGGAGCGGTGGAGTAAGCTGCACAATTAATGTGAACACGGCAAGTTGCTCTTCCTCATTGGCAGGCGGGTCTCTGACGGCTGTCTACGGAGCCGAAGTGAGTTTTCACACAAACCCGAGTTCCTCAGCACTGATTAGTTGGGGAGCATGTGGCGCTTCGGATGAGGGAGATGGGCAATCGGCTTTTGAGACCAATTATGGTTCGGTTACAGTCTGCTATGTGCCGTCGGGTTACACGCTTTCCAGTTGGAGTTGCTCCTACGGCCTTACCTGTTCTGGTTCGAATGATCCGACGCCGGTTACGTTCAACGGGCCAGGGAATATCACGCTGAACCTGAAAGCGGGTTCACTAAGCAATCCCGTTTCAACTTCACTGACGGCCTCCGTGTCGTATCCGTCGCCCGGAACATTCACCGTGTCAGGAACGTTGACGGCGAATGGGGTCGGCGTTGGTGGTGAGACTATTGTGTTAGTGTTTGGATGGAGTAGAAGCATCGTTACCGTCACTACTAATTCCACTGGATCAATTGGATCATACACGTACACTGCGACCGCGCCCGCTTCAGCTGGTTCATACAATGTTGACGCATTCTTTCTAGGCGACTACACTAGCAACCCAACTGTGCAGTATCTCCCCAGCAAGGCAACCGCCACGATTACAGTAACCTGACCGGATGCTAATCAGATCAAACTAAGCGCAGTAGGTGCCGGTTTTATCCACCCACAAGAAACATGGATAGGTGCCGAGAACTATCCGTTACCCGACATGGAAAGACACTTGGGTGACCGACCTAGACTACCGGTAGATTGAAACACGGAAGTAGGTAGGAAAGGATATATGGAATCCTTACGTCCTTACAGTAAGAACGCAGTTGGGAAAGATTCTGGGGGAAGCCAAGATAACAAGCAAAGGGCAATTAACGGTTCCAGCCGGAGCGCGAAGCTACCTGAAGCTCAGACGTGGCGACTACGTGATTTTCAAAGAGGAAAGTGGAAGCGTCATTCTTGCAAAAGCTATTCTGAAGGAGGTTTGACGCATGGCAGAACACTCACCTCACTCAGGAGAAAGAACGACTTTTAGTACCCATAAGCTCGCTACAAGATTAGGGGTAGTGACTTAAATACCCGAACGTAGGTAGACTAGATGTCTGAGGCTCTTACGATGGTGCTACCCGAACTCCTCAGCGAGGAAGCGTTGGAGAAGGTTCCAAGACGCGAAAGAGAGGAGTATCTAAAACAGATAATTCTCGATACGGTCAAAAGGAATCCAGAGGGGGTAACCCTCCAAATGTTGAAGGAACGCCTCAAGATGATAGGCGTCCGCACCCTAGCCAAGTACTTGCAGATTCTTAGCTATACCAACCAGATATACACCAGAAACTATGGGCCGACCATCGTGTACCTACCGAATAGCCAACTGATGCATCCTGCCTTCGAGAGAAGTTTCCCACTAACGGGCAAGGAGCTTAAGGTTTCCCTACTCAAGAACAGGTTAGGCGAACAAGTATTCATTCAGGAAGAACGCAAGGACAAGTACAATCGAAAGATTGGTGCGGGCATACTGATTCCTAAGGAAGCGTTTCCAGCATTTGTGAGGTTTCTTCGGGACGCCTGCAATGCGATGGATATGAGATAGATGCCCGACTGGCCTTATCTGCTTCGAAGCCGTAAACGCCTTCCTTGCCCTTCGTTGTTTCTGAGTCCGTCAACCCAAGGAGAAGCTGAAATTCTATACAGAGCTTTCTCCGAACACCCTAACGAAACAGGCGGAATCGCCGGTTTCGTTTGTTCCATGAAAAATTGGAGTCTACTAGCGCCGTTTCTGTCGAGCAAAGTGACAAGGATAACTCCTGACACAGCTTACTTCAAGCAGAAGACGCTCATTATTGACCCAGAAACGCACACCCTTTTCACGGGAATGCAATCCGCCAAAATGGAAATGATGCATATCCCATTGGACGGTTCGACATTAGGTGACATAACCATTCCCGGAGTCATGGGGCCTGTACCATTTAGGAGAATGGTTGATGCTGCGATAAATGAGGTTCAATCAAACAAAGCAGAAAACTATGCAAAGAGATTCTATTCTCACATTAATCGAACGATCTACGGCGTAGAAAAATTCCAAATCGATAATGACGCAGACATCATCATTGGAAGTTACGTTCCCATTACTTCGCCTGCTGTAGCAGACAGACAAATCGAGGAGCAAAGCAGACTCATTCGTGATTCGGCCCGCATGTTTAGACGTGTTTTCAGCGCCGCGAGCAGTACGAAGGAACTAATGAGCATGATAGCACTCAATGTAAACATCTTGGAATCAGAATACTTAGATCCAATTCTTGACCTCGCCGCGACTGGAACGGCGGAGCATGTCGGGTTGAAGTTTCTTAATTTTGATGATAAGGATAACGCTCGTGCTTCAACTGTCCTAAGGTTTATCGAACGTTTGAGATCAAGACTTGACGAACAAGACAGACTCACCCCCATTCACCTATTTGATGTCTGGAGCGAGTTTGCGTACGCTGCGTATTGTCACGGCGCAATATCCGCCGTTTCACGAATCGCTGCCCCTCCAGGGTTACATTTCGATCCAAACAATCCGACTAGCCCCGAACTCAAAGGCAGATATTATCATCGAATCGACATGACATACGATACGTTCACAGAGTTGTGCGCTAAGACAGAAGCGAACGATTTCAAACTGCCATGCGACTGTCCAAGCTGCCGAATCTCTCTGACGGTGAAAAAGGCTGAACTTCGATGGCCTACCAGTCGCAAGTTCCATTTCATCTATGTCAAAAGTGACGAAAATAGTGAGATACGCAAGGTTCCCGCTGAGACCTTGAACACTCAACTCAAGGATAAGTTCGCTAGATCCCAAGCCACATCGTACTTACCACACTTGGATTACATGTATCACTACGCAAGACTTGGCGTGTAAGAAATACCTCGTGTTCAACATCAGTTCCAACTCCGACCGTTAAGTCAAGACAAAGAGTTCAAGATGAGGTAAACGGTGACCCTACGGAAGGAGCTACATCGAGAGTTCTACCTTACCCTAGCAGCTCCTCCCAAACGCTTAATTAATACCGTTTACGGTATAGCGGTATTAGTGAGAAGGAGTTGAACCAGCACGGAATCTTCATTCGCAGCATCACCGCCGAGTCCCTCCATGGAAGATTTCATGACCACAATTGAGCTTCTAAGACCATCAATCGACCCTATCCTATCAGATGTGTACCCTCGAAAACGCGGACGACCACCATTAGATTCTCTCTCCAAGCTAAAGGCCGTGTTCTACCGCACAAGAACCGATTCGCTTCGACAACTTTGCAGGGAATTGGAGTCTAACGACCGACTGCTTTACAGGACGGGTCTTCCTCGCGCCCTGACTCACCAGTCATTCTCGATTTTCACTAATCGCGTGGGGGAGGCGAGGCTTCGCAGAATCAGTGAAGTAGTTGTGGGTGAACTCAAAAGATATTGGTCGGATTTTGGACGGATAATGTCGGTTGATGGCACGGTCGTGAGAGCATATGCAAAAAGGAACCGCGGATTTCTATCGACAACTGACCCTGATGCGAGATTGGGATACAAACAGCACACTCTCAGCGGCAAGCCTGATTTCGAGTTTGGTTACAGATTTACGATTGCATCTTGTGCTCAGCACGAAATTCCGATTACAGCCTCTATCACGCCTGCAAACGCCAATGAAAGTCGACTATATCCTTCGATTCTCAAGAAAGTAAAGAGTTTAGGAATTGAATTCGAGGTAGTCATCGCAGATGCTCAATATGATTCACGCCTAAACATCTGGACGACCATCGGGCTAGGAGCCAAGCCAATCATTGCCCTGAACCCACGCTCCTCAAAGTCGGCAAAACGAACAGGCACGCGCCGAAGCGACGGACTTCTACCAATAGGAAGACACTCCGAGGAATGGAAACAATATACGGCAATGCGAAGTTCTTCCGAACGAGTAAACTCATCCCTCAAAGAACTCGTCGGGTTACAAACGCTCAAGGTTCGAAGACTTCACCGCGTAGCCGCATTCTTTTGGATCTGCACAATCGCCAAACAGCTGTTCGCCCTTACAGCACTTCGACTTCAAAGAGACGAGCTCGCCCGCAGCGTCCTAGTGTGGTGCTACTAAATGAAACAGCCTAAGACGGATTATTACGTGCAAGTCCAGCGTCACAAGACTATCAAGTACGCAGAAAGGCAGCATTACCAGGACTACATCGTAATCCCATCGCAACTATCTGAGACGCTTAGACTTCAACCAGGCCAAGTCATGAAATGTGTCCTTAATGGCAATGGAAACGCCTTGACCTACACGACAACCGCCGAGAAAGTCAATCACGGAAAAATGAAGTACGAGCAATGGCTAGAGAAAATCAAACCATACATACCGACGAACGCTCTAGGCAAAACCTACCGCCAAATATGCGTAGAAGCAGGTATCGAAATGAAATCCGCCCCACCTGAATGGGTTCACAAAGCAAAGAACGAAATCGCCCTCAACAACAGCATCCGAGATAAGAAGACCCATCGCATCCTTTGGTCCAGAGTGGAACAGGTAAAGCAAACAATCCAGCGGAAACTGCCTAACTACGCAGAAGTGACGGTGAGAACTTCCTAGCGAGCTACGAGTGATAGATGCTTGTCACATGCGGACGAACGTGATCGCAGAGTTAACGTCTTTGGTCACAACTCGGTTAGTAACGCTTTAAACGTCATCGAGGGGATTGGAGATAATCGACCCAGATTGCCTGTTCCATCAGAGTACAAGATGATGATAGTGGACAAGATGTGGCGACCACATTGGAACAGGCTATCGGAAGCTCAACAAAAACTCGTCGACGATAAAATTATGCATATTATAAGATTCAAACCCTACGAGAGTGAAGGATTAGGTGGTGAATTAGCAGGTCTCCGCAGTTACAACAAGTTAGAGTCAGATCTCCGAATATATTTCGCAATCTGCTACGAATGCCGAAAAGGCGGGTTCGTCAAAGTTAACAATTGTCCTGATTGTCAAGAAATAGAAAATGATGTAGTCAAATTGTTCGCTGCTGGACCTCATTCGCTCCTAGACACTCTAGGTAGAGAACGGCGGAAGCGTATAGACAAAAGAAAGAAGTGAATGACTAGGCAGTGAGTGGCACATAGGGGCTGCTAGTGCTGCCTTCGCTTCTTACTCTTCGGAAATCTCTAATCAACTCAGGAGTCAACATCACTATCAGCGACTCTAAAGTTGATGAATCTATCTTGAGATGTACATCCTCTTGTTGAGGCAGGATGGTGGAATGCTTCGGTATTTCTCTTAACTTACACACTTTACTATTCCAAGTGACAGTCATTTGATGTGTATCTTCGACCAATTCAAAACCTGACATCCGATTCAGACCACTAATCATCTCTTTCATTTCTGAAAGGAGCAGCCCATTTTGCTTGAAGACCGAATCGAACTCTGAAAGTATCCTCTCTCCTTCTTTGTTTATTTCACTGGTAATTCCACTTTCCGAGATCAATGATAGTTCTTTGAGAGCGTCGTGATCATCGTAAACCTCAATGGAAAACGGACCATAGTTATATTGGAAAAACTCGTAGTGAAAACATCGTTTGTTGCGAGTATTCATGTCGAATTCTGTTCTAAATGGTAGCTTCTGTAGTTTGTATTTGTCCAACGGAGAAGCTTGTTTGATTATCCACAGCAGAAGTAGTCTGTCAGTAGCTTTCTGCTCTACGGTTCTTAAGTCCAAGACTACTCCATCTTGAGTTGTCGGTACGCACTCTTAACGCTTATGCGCTGTACCGCAGCATTTTGGATAATGGTTGGCCACATATCTTGACCTTCAACTCTGATGGCAGCGGCTTCGAGTTGAGTCTTACCCTCAAGCCCTTCATGTGGTAGAATGTAGTTATGGTAAGTCTTATAACCCGATAAAATGGGCGTGTCGGTTTTCTTTCGACCACGAAAGACCTTCTTGGGGTCACGGATTTATCCGTTGAGGCGTTCCATCTTGTTGTTGTGCTGGGTTCTAGTTAATGTAAAGCAAAAGATGCAACCAAAGCATCAACCTTTCCTCTAACTCAAGGGAGCTCGCAGGTCACTAACCGACTTGTTACAGCACCTTAGCCAAACATCGATCGATGACTGCGTAGGTTCCTAGAGTGAATAAAAGCTAAAATATGAACGCAAATGATTTTTCTGATTGACCCACGATGCAAGCAGAACTTCTGTCGCTCTTGGCCTCCATGCTTGCTATCACGTATTATTCGTTAGGTCTGAAAAAGGAAGTCACGAACGCGATTTTAAACTATATAAAAAAATAACTTCATGCCGTAGGCACAGCGTTCTTATACCTCAAACTAATTAGATGATCGTTTCTCGACTCGCTTGCCACAGCTTTCATTGCCGATTTCTCGTGTCTCTGAGGTTGTACCGTAATACCTTTAGGTATTTTTACCGTAAGCCTAGCCTATGACAAAACAGAAGACGTCTATCGCAATCGAGAAGGATCTCTGGACTGAGTGGATTCAGTTCGTTGTAGCTAGAACTGGTTCTGCGCGTAAGCTCAGTGAGGAGATGGAGCAGGCATTGCGTTATTATATGGCTCATGCGAAAAAGAAAGGCTAACGGTATTACGGTATAACGGTAATGTTTATGTGCGACCTCTAACATAGCTTAGGCTTGGAGGTCTTGAAATCAAATGGCAGTTGTAATCGTGGAAGAGAAAGATAGCGAACTGGCTTGGCAATTGGCTGAGGAAATTCGAGTGATTCTGGGACGCAGAGCAAAAGTGGTAGGGCTCTAAAGAGGTTATGAACTCTCACAAGTTCACTCATTTGCACTCACAAACGACCCGTTGCAACATGCGCTACTTGCAATGAGCTTCTACCGCCCACACTTTGGGCTAGAATGGCGTGGAAACGGTTTGAGCCAGAACCAGACACATACCATGTCACATCACTGACCAGCTGTTTGGCCAGGTCATATTTCGAAAGAACATGCACCGTAGAGGAATCCGTAGAATCCGCCTGGGCCAAACTACGTGGTTCATTACTCCACTACGCTGGTCGGTCCCTTGGCTGGAACGAACTTAGAGTGAAGATGGAATTTGAACTAGACGACCGTACAATTACCATAGTCGGATACGTAGATGCCTACGACCCTGAAACAGCCACGATATACGACCTCAAAACGTCTCGGTTTGTTAAATGGCAGGCTGAGAAGGGGTTCATTCCGCGCGAGAATCACATTGCGCAACTTCAGTGCTACTACACTCTGCTTGACCAGTACGGGATACCTGTCAATCGACTCGTTCTCGTCTACGTGGATGACCAAACTATCGTACCGAAACTAGTCCCACTCGGCAGTCGGAAACAGTGGATGATTGAACGCGCCACAGCGCTACACCTTGGCCTAGAAACCTCCGAGATACCTGAACCAGAAGTTGGGCCAGGATGCGTCTACTGTCCATTCATCAAAACGTGCCCAAGAAGCGATGAAGCAGTCAGAATAAAGGAGGGCAAGAATGTTCGAAGACAAAGTGCGTGAGGAGGGTTTCGAGATCTTCAAAACGGGCCTGGTCCGCAGGCTTTCCTCAACCCATTATGTTGCTAAAACAGCATCCGCAGAAGCTTGGCAGTTAGTGGAACTCAAGAATGGAAAGTGGATCTGCGATTGCAAAACGGATGGATGCGTTCATCTTTACGCCGCACAACTACATCGTTCAACATCAAGGCTACAACCTGAACAAACGGATGAAAGCAGTCTGAAATGTAGATACTGTGGCTCTTCAGATGTGGCTAGATGCGGATTCAGGTACAACGCTCGCGGAATCGCAAGACGCTACAGATGCAATGAATGTCAGAGAAAATTCTCTATCATACACATTGTCACCACCCCTGACGCGCGGCCTTCAGATCTTCTTTGGTTACTTAATGAAATTGGGATGCTGACATCAAAGCTTACTGAACTCTTGGCTGAGTTAAACAACAGAATCGAGTCCGCCTCACAACTTCGAGAACTCACATCCTAACTCTTGGGTAAAGAGACTCGTTTTCCGATCAGCATAAGAATAGTTCTCACTACCTCTCCTAGTACTGTGTTTAGTAATGACCAGTTCAGCACCACCTCATTTTGAAGAACGGTTACTGAAGTACCGTCAGGAAATTGAGGGCCAAGGAACTGAAGCGGGAATCGCCTATCTTTTCCTAGAGTTGATTCGCTCAGTATTCTCACAGGTTAACGCTGATTATCTCTCGAAGCTGTACCCAGAGATTGAGAAAACAATTCGATTTGAATCCAAGACCCTTGCGATTCGCGGCAGAATGGACGCATTCTTGGGAAATGTCATAATAGAATTCAAGATAAAACTAGACGACTCTTCTCTGAAAGAAGCAATCGGAGAACTGAAGAAGTATATTGCCGCGTTATGGTCCCAGCAAGGAATTGGCAGAGTAAAATACATAGTCATGGTGACAGACGGCACTTACTTCGTCGCTTATAGACCGCGTGCGATAATTGACCCCGGTCAAGAGGTCCCACCTGACAAGGTTGAACTCGACCCAATTGATCGTCTGTCTCTGAAAGCCGCCAATCCAGGGCAGGTATTCGTTTGGCTAGATCGATACGCCATCTTCCGGACTAGGCGACCTGCGACCTCGGTCGCTATCTCTGAAGAATTCGGACTAGGAAAATCGGCGTACAGAGACACTATCGCACTGCTAGAATCAGGCTGGCACGATCTTCCTCAACAAACACTATACGAACAATGGGCTTCGTATCTGAGAATCGTCTACGGATCGAAAGTCGAAAGCGAAGATCTGTTTCTACGGCACGCATATCTTGCAACGCTAGCAAAACTCATGGCTTACGCGACTATGACTGGTGGAGCATTACCAGTAACAGATGAAGAAATAACGAGAATCTTGGAGGGTAAAGTCTTTGCAAAGGACTTAGGTATACGGAATTTCTTGGAAGAGGACTTCTTCTCTTGGGTAGGACGGATAAAGGGCGGAATAGAAGCAACTCGAATAATCCTAGAAAGAATAGATACCTATGATCTAACTCAGATCAACGAAGACATTCTGAAGGGGTTATACCAAGAGCTAGTTGATGCAAGAGAAAGACATGAGCTCGGAGAATACTATACCCCAGATTGGTTGGCGGAGCTTATCGTTGCTGAAACGTTAACTGATCCAAAGACCGCTGTGTTAGATCCTGCTTGTGGCTCTGGAACATTCTTGGCCGCGGCCATACGGGCTAAAAGAAACAAACTATCTCAAATGCCGCCTTCTGTTCTTCTAGAGTACATATTTGCCACAGTCAGAGGAATAGATGTTCATCCACTAGCTGTTCTGATGGCTCGCACGACTTACCTTCTGTCGATTGGTACTGAGTTGCTAAGCAAACGTCTAGGGCCAGTCAGTGTCCCAGTGTATATGGCAGATTCAATCAGGCTTCCCGAAGAAACTCAAGAAAATTTCCATGGCATAGACTGCGTTAAGATCTCTGCAAAACAAACGAGTCTAATGATCCCGACCGCATTTACTCGTGATCCACTAATCAGTGATCCTGCTATCGACATAGCTAACGAATATGGAGAAATGATGGCCGGGGGTAAAGAACCAGGCTTGCGAGCATTTCTCAATGAGATGCTGCGCAATCCTCAACTAGAGAGAGCACTCAAAGACAATGGAACCTATGCACAGGTTTTCTACGAACTCGCAGAGACCATCTCGTCTCTAATTAAACGCAAGGAGGACACCATCTGGGCGTTCATCCTGAAGAACAAGTACAAACCACTTTCTCTAAGCGAGCGAAAAGTTGGACTGCTTGTAGGTAACCCGCCATGGTTATCCTATCGATACGTACAGAGCGCAGATTACCAGAGCTTTCTCAAATCCGCAATCGTAACGGAGCACAGGCTATTGCCAAGTGCCGACGTTGAACTAATGACTCAAATGGAACTTGGAACTCTCTTCTTTGTAAGAGCAGCTGGACTGTACCTTGAGAAGGGTGGGACAATAGCCTTTGTTTTGCCAAGAAGCATATTCAGTGCCGGGCAACACGAGAATTTTCGAAGAGAAGCATTTGTACCTCACCTACGCATTAAGAAGGTAGTCGATTTGCGTCAAGTTAGACCCCTGTTTAAGGTTCCAGCTTGTGTTGTATTTGCAACTAAGGAGGAATAATGAAAGTGTCGGTGTTTGAGGCCGAAATCATCTCTGGTACGTTAACTGGGAAAAATGTCCGGCTAGATGATGCGAAAAAACAGTTGAAGATTGATCAAGACAAAAAGTTCAGAGTGTATCACATAGGGAGCAGATCGTTCATCGAAACCAACGAGTTCGTGAATATTTTTGAAATGGTTGAAAATAACCAACGGAGCGGCTACTACGAGTCATTCAGCGATGGCGCTACAATATACCCAAGACAGTTCTGGTTTATCGACATAGTACTGCCGACGACGAAGTTGGGTCTAGACCCACAGAAGCCCAACATTAAGACTTCGGCCAGAGCCCATAAACTAGCCAAGAAAGGCTACGAAGACGTAGAGATTTCAGGTCAAGTCGAAAGTCAATTTCTCTTTCATGTTGCCACAGGTTCTGAACTTGTACCTTTCACTAATCTCGAACTACCCATTTGCGTCCTTCCCATCGAGGAAAACTTAGAGGAGTACAGGATCACGAAGAGCGATGAGGCTTTGATGCAAGGAAACCGTGGACTCAGAGATTGGCTTATTGAAGTTGAGAAAATATGGAAAACAAAACGCGGAGAAAAAGGGGAAGCAATCGATGTGTATGAATGGCTGAACTATTCCAACAAGCTTACCAATCAGAATCCGAAAACAAAATACAAGGTCTTGTACAATTCCTCAGGCACTTATTTGGTAGCGAGCGTTATCAAAAATGCGCCAAGAGAGATCATCAAAGGTGGCGTAAAGATTCGAACCCAAGGATTGATCGCTGACCATAAGGCGTTCTATTCTGACACCGACAATGAAGATGAAGCTCATTACATTTCAGCGTTCTTGAACGCGCCGATAATTGATCGACTGATCAAGCCGCTGCAGTCGGTGGGAGATTTCGGAGAGCGTGATATCCATAAGAAAGTACTAGAACTTCCTATTCCAAGATTTGAGCCAGGAAACAAGGTACACGAAGAGCTAAGCGATATTGCGCAGAGATGTCAAGCGGCGGCTGCCGAATTTGTTGCTCCACTGTCTGCCAAGTATGGTAGTGTGGGTAAGATTCGACGGGAAATCAAGGACAGATTGAGGGATGATTTGAGTAAGATTGATGGCTTGGCAATCAACGCTCTTAACGCGAGTAGACCTCAACGGGCTGCTTTCACGTCATTGGACAGCACCTTGAGCACTGAACATGAGTGATGTCACCGTTCTCTAGGGTAAGAGAATAGCGATCTAGATGTCTGAGAAAGAAAACAATGAGATAGTAGGCGTAATCTATCCACTCACGCAGGATCATATTGAGCGATTCTTTAGGGGAAAAACCGTTTTTGTCAAGTTCCTCAGTCGTGGCATAGTTCCGCCTGGACTGCGCCGTGGGTCCAAGTTGCTATTTTACATGACTGGTGGAAGCAAGGAGGTCTTGGGCGAAGCTAGAATCATGGATATAGCCAGCGCAACATCACAAGATGTTCTGGAAAATTACCGAGACCGGCTTTTTCTCACAGCAACTGAATTGGAGGATTACGTTGGTGAACGACGACATAAACCAATGCTGGTCCTAACTATTTCCGATGTGAAGAGATATCGGCCGCCACGAATACTCAGTAAGTATATCACAATGGCTGGTCAAAATGTCACGAAGCAATGGTACGAGAATTTGATGAAGAACGCCACATAGTTACTAGATGT